>Ga0214923_10002228_pt1 | contig 26113 bp, 25 predicted proteins | sample LL1510_MetaG_FD_177993 | JGI IMG/M metagenome (GOLD analysis project Ga0214923, IMG submission 177993) | Freshwater microbial communities from Lake Lanier, Atlanta, Georgia, United States - LL-1510 | ecosystem: Environmental > Aquatic > Freshwater > Lake | place: USA: Georgia | collected...
CATTTTTTTCTCTTTTCTCTTGATGATGTTTCTATTGTAGGGGATAGGTCTGACATTTTTTGCGGGGCAAAAATTTTACCAATTAGGGGTCATTCCCCTATGTGCCTCGCAAGTGTTATTTCCCGTACCGCTAGGGATAGGGCAGAAACAGATTACGCAAGCAATTTGGATTGCGTTAGGCGTTGCTAGGGCTAATTCCAATTCAACGCTATCCGCAAAAGATAGTTCGTTGATGTCGGTACGGCTAACGCCATTTTCGTCTAGGTTGATGATTTCAATGAAGCCCATTTTTTTTCTCTTTTCTCTTGATGATGTTTTAATTGTAGCAGATGGCACTGACATTTTTTGACAGCGACACGCCAGAGAATTTTGCGGGGCAAAATTTGAACAAATGTTCAAATTGGCGGGGCAAAAATTTTACCATAGGGGTATGACAAAAACGGTTAGCGACACGCCGAAAAAACAAAAAACATTGGATACAATTTAATTCCAAAACACTAGCCAAAATGCAAAAAAATGTCGGTGATGTTTGCTACAATTAAGGCATAACCTAAGAGAAAAGAGTCCCAAATGTCACTTTATTCATACAACCCTAACGGTCAAAAGGTCTATGACTTACTAAAAGATTGGGATGCAATTTCATTTGCTTGCACTATGGCAGAATTCGCACATAGCCCATTTTCAAATGACGATTGCTCTTACACCATTTCCAAATGGTACAAATTTTGTGATGAGGTTGCAGAATGGCTACTTTATGAGGATGAGGCACACGCCAATTCTTTAGGCATTTTTACACCTAGCGAATGTGCAGAATGTTTGGGTAAAGGTTGGTTTGAAAACCCGATTGAACATAACAGTTATTGTACGCAAGCATAAAACGCTAATGCGTAATAGTGTGCCTATGGGCACACTATTTTTTTTTGCCTACGCACAAAATTTTTGTATCATACAAAAAAAATAAATATTAACATTTTGATCAAACTGAATTATATGTGACCAATCTCACATTTATAAGGTGGGCGGGATCTAAAAAGAGTTATAAGCCACAATTAAAGCAGCTATAGTTAATACAACAGGTAAGAACATATCCCTGAGTGGCATTTTGTGACGAATAATGTCTTTTGATACGCTAAATATCACACAACTTAGCAAAAATAGGTAAGCTAATGTCAAAATAATCATAATTTTCTCCTAAAAGTGACTATATTAATAAATACTGGTGTATTTATTAGTTATATCCAAGGCTAATATTCTCGGAATTGATGCTGTTCCTATTAAAATTGGCGGGATTTGAAGAACAATCAACAACATGGGCATCAAACTTATCCATAATACTCTTGTCAAACGGAATTACTACTGACATTTTGTAATTTTTACAAATTTTACACTCTAAATAGCCTACTTTGGTCTTTGATACCTTATTCATCTTCTAATTTCTCCAATAATTCTTCATTTTCGTCTATAACGACCTTAATTGTATCATATAATCTATTTTTTCGGCAAGAAAAAACATGATTTTCGTAATCTTGAAGTTGGCGGGATGATAAAAAGAAGTATCCCATAATACTAAAGTCATCACAATAGGGACATTTGACAACAACATAATCATCCTTATTAAATACAATCGGTGATTTCATATTAATCATCACCTTTTTTATTTTTTTTACGAACAGGACATTTATCTATATGAGTTTCATATGCAAGTTGTGCAGAAGCAGACATTGGCTCTTGAAACAGCATCTTGTATTCCAAACAGAACGGACAAAGAACAATTTTTAGCTTATTATTTCCCTGTGTATACATGAGTAAGCCACCACAACAACAATAATATAAAAATTACCTTATTCATCTTCATCAATCACTAGGGCGGGATCTGGAGACAGGACCTTTCCTGACTCATGTAAAGAAATCATACGATCTACAATAGCCTGATTACTATCACCTGATGCAATGAGAGTCAATAGGTCGTATATGCGAAGTAACTGGATATACATGCCTCCTAGAAGCTCATATAACGCCTCAGAATTTATTTTGGCGGTATCTTGGATATTTTCCTCTGACTTTAATTCAGACATTTTCTACCTCGTTTACCAAATTAGTTATTTGTTCATACATCTTTAATCCAGGTCTTAGTCTATACTCACATGCATAACAACGAAGCGTCAAATCTTCTTTTTCATCAAAGAAGGGAACAAGTGTCATATGTTCCTCATCTACCTTACATTTCAACTGTGGAACTTTTCCATCAAGAGATAAAAGATAGTATTTAACAAAAATCTTTTTGTTCATAATAATATATATACCTTAATATAGATTATATAATTTCTATAACTTATATATTTATATAGGTTATATTATCTTATATATAAGAAAGTATAATAATAAAATTAAAAATTGTCAAATTAAAATTTATATTTTATAATTGAGCCATGAAAGTTTCTTTTACAGGTGCTCCCGAATATATGTATGTTGCTCTAGGATATGGTAACGCATCTTGGCATATTTTTCAAAGTATGAAGAAATTAGGTTTAGATCCTGTGGTTCGGGATAAACAAGCAGATATTGGTATTTCTTTCTGTCCACCCGCTCAATATTCCTTCGGCGAAAATCAATATAAAATTGGTTATACACCTTGGGAATCAACAGAATTTCAACCAGATTGGCAAGAAGGTTTAGATTTATGTGATGAAATTTGGACTACATCGCATTGGAACAAAAAAATCTTTGAAGCAAAGCTAGATAAAGAAGTTTTTGTTTATTTGCATGGAATAGATAAACAATTTGCACCTATGAAGCGTAAATGGGACAGATCTCAACCTTTCACCTTCTTGCATATTGGCGAGCCATTTAATCGTAAAGATGGTCAGTTGGTTGTGGATACATTTGCAAGACTTTATGGAAACGACCCCCGCTATCGCCTAATTATGAAGTGTACCAAATCAAATATGCTAAGTTTGATGAATATGCCTCCGAATTTAGTTTGCGACAACATCATCATTAGAAATGATGTCATTTCTCGTGAAGAACTTATAGACCTATATGCTTCTGTTCAATGCTTTGTGTATCCATCGTGGGGAGAAGGTTTTGGATTTAACCCTCTTCAGGCATTAGCTATGGGAATACCAACTATTTGTACCGCAGAATGGGCGGAGTACAAAAATAGAATTACCCTACCCCTTGACTCAGAACCAGCATGGTCTCCTTGGCAAGAAGTTCATCCAGGATATATGGTAAAACCTAGTGCAGAACAACTTGCTCAGCATATGATTGAAGTTGTAGAAAATTACGATAAATATTGTGCAGTAGCATTTAAAAATTCTCTTAAAGTTCACCAAGAATATGATTGGGATCTTGTTACAAGACCCGCTGTCGGTAGACTAAAAAAAATAAAAAAATCTAGATTTTAGAAAAAAATAATGTTACACTAGAAGCCTAATTAAAAATGAAAAGGTGTGTGTATACATGAGCGGGATTGAAAATCCTTATGAAAATTTTATTGCCCTAAGCCGTTATGCTCGTTGGCTTAGTGAAGAAAATAGACGAGAAACTTGGTCAGAGACCGTAGATAGATATTTTAATTATATTCAAAAGCATTTAAAAGAAAAGCATGGCTATGTGCCAGATGAAAAACTTGTTGCCGAATTAAAACAATTTGTATTCGATAGAAATGTAATGCCTAGTATGCGTTCGGTTATGACCGCAGGTACTGCGTTGGAAAGAGATAATGTTGCAGGATATAACTGCTCTTTTCTTCCTGTCGACTCACTTCGTTCATTCGATGAGGCAATGTATATTCTTATGTGTGGAACAGGGGTGGGTTTCTCAGTAGAGAGTATGTATGTAAATAAACTTCCAGTTGTAGCAGAAGTATTTGAAAAGACCGACACAATTGTTGTTGTAGAAGACTCAAAGGCTGGGTGGGCTAAGGCTCTTAGAGAACTTATTGCTTTGCTTTATCAAGGTCAGATTCCAGCTATTGATGTTTCTAAGGTTAGACCAGCAGGTGCAAGACTAAAGACATTTGGTGGTCGTGCATCGGGTCCACAGCCACTTGTAAACCTTTTTGATTTTACAATTAGAACATTTAAACATGCTGCAGGTAGAAAATTAAAGCCAATTGAAGCGCACGACATTATGTGCAAAATTGGTGAAGTTGTAGTTGTTGGTGGTGTACGCCGTAGTGCTATGATTTCCCTTTCCGACCTCAACGATCACGATATGGCAACTGCAAAAGCGGGTGCTTGGTGGGAAAATCATCCGCAAAGAGCCTTGTCAAACAACTCTGTTGCATTTGCTGGTAAGCCAGAAATGAATGACTTTATTGCAGAGTGGAAGTCAGTATATGATTCTAAGTCTGGAGAGCGTGGTATTTATAATGTAAAGGCTGCACAAACACAGGCTGCAAATTTTGGTCGGAGAGACCCAGAAGTGCATTATGGAACTAATCCCTGCTCCGAGATCATTCTTAGACCGTATCAATTTTGCAACCTATCTGAAGTTGTTATTCGTGAAGATGATACGGTTGAAAAGATTGCTCGAAAAGTAGAACTTGCCACTATACTTGGAACATGGCAGTCCACACTTACCGATTTTAAATATTTGCGTAAAATCTGGAAAGATAATACAGAAGAAGAGCGTCTTCTTGGTGTATCACTTACTGGTCAATTTGGACACAAGTATATGTCTGGTCAACAAGGTCTTGACAGACTAGCAAAAACTTTAGATTTTCTTAGAGAACTAGCAGTAACAACAAATGTTGATGAAGCGCAAAAAATTGGAATTAATCCATCTGCAGCAATTACTTGTGTAAAGCCTTCTGGTACTGTTTCTCAGTTGGTTGGTGTATCTTCTGGTATGCACCCTTGGCATAGCGAATATTATATTCGTACTGTTCGTGGAGATAAAAAAGACCCACTTACTCAATTTCTTGCAGATTCTGGTATTCCCGCCGAAGATGATTTTATGAAACCTAACGATACCACAGTATTTTCATTTCCAATGAAAGCTCCAAAAAATGCTATTAAAAGAAATGATTTAACAGCAATTGAGCATCTTAATGTTTGGCTAACATACCAAAGACACTGGTGTGAACATAAGCCATCAATCACAGTTTCCGTTCGTGAAGATGAATGGATGGAGGTTGGTGCTTGGGTATACAAGCACTTTGATGAATTATCTGGAGTTTCATTTCTTCCGTATTCTGAACACACCTATGTACAAGCACCATATCAGGATGCTACAAAAGAAGAATATGAAGAGTTTGTAAAGAAAATGCCTAAGCATATTGCTTGGGAAAATCTTTCTTTATATGAAACAGAAGATAATACTACTGGTTCTCAATCACTTGCCTGTACAAGTGGAGAATGTGAATTGGTAGATATTGGATCTTAATGTATAATAGATTCATACCACCCGCCTCCTATGGGGGCGGGTTTTCTTTTTGCTCACAAAAGTGGTATAATCTTGTTATAAATCTTATGGAATGGTCGTGGCATGGCAACTAAAGCAAATTTTGAACATATTCAGGGAGATAATTTCCAACTGAATATTACATATTATGATTCAAGCGGTAGTACCGTAAATCTATCGGGCTATTCTGCCATACTTGAGGTTAGAGATCAGCCTGGTGGTCAGCTTTTATGCACTACTGCCTCTATTGGTTCAATTCCATCAAGTGGATCTTATTCTGGATTATATATCTCTACCCCAAGTGCATCTACTGGGACATTGATTATTAATCTTCCAGGAACCGAAACAGCTAATTTCAATTACCCACGGTCATCATACCAGATTAGAGTTCAAAGTTCGGGTGGAATAAAAGATACCCTTGCTCATGGATGGATTTCTGTAGATGCGGGTACAATTGACATATGAGCGATAACTATTCCATAATTCAACCAATAGTTCATACAGTAAGTGCTACTCAGGTAATTAATACTGTTGTAGTTACATCTCCAGGTCCACAAGGTCCAGTTGGAGAATTTCAAACTGAGAACATTCCTGTTATAAATCCAATTACAAATACATCTGGAAGCATTGGGTTGAGTGCTTCTTATATTCCTGCTAGTGCTACATATTCCGCAAGTTCTGGAATTTCTGCATCAACCGTTCAAACAAACTTTTCTAATTTAACTATATCAGGCTCACAAGTTGCTACACAAGCCTATGTTCTTGCAAATATTCCAGCATCTGCACAATATGCAGGAAGCGCAATATATTCAACATCTGCTGGTTATTCAGTTAATTCTGGTTCATCACAAAACTCTATTACATCTGCATCATCAGTAATATCAGGTTCAGCTCTGGTATCCTCAAGTGCCATATACTCAAGTTCTTCAAATCATTCTTTATCCGCAGACTCATCAATTTTATCAACATATGCTACATATTCTAGTTCATCTAACTATTCAATTAACTCTGGAAGTTTAAATGGACAACCAGGTTCCTATTATGCTCCCGCCACATCAAGTGTAAGAATTGGCTCTACAACAATTCCATTAAATACTACAACTGCATCATTGGGTCAGGTTTTAATAAACAATAGCTCTTCAGTGTTATCTCCATTTTTAATTCTTAATAATACTGCTACGCAACCATCAACATCTCAGGGCACATTTTATTATGAAACAAATACTTTTAGCCCAACAGTAATTACCGATACCACTAGCCCAATTCACATGCTTCAGCAAGTTATGATTCGTGCGGTAAATGATAGTAATGCAACTATATTAAAGGGTCAGGCTGTATACTTAAGTGGCGCACAAGGAAATAGACCAGCAGTTAAATTGGGAATTGCAAGCAGCTCTACCCAACACGATATTATTGGTCTGGTTTATGATAATATTGCAGCCCATCAAGATGGATGGATTATTACTCAAGGTCTTATAGAGGGAATAGACACAAGAAGCTATATTGAAGGGGCATACATTTATCTTTCGGCAGCAAGTGCTGGATATCTTACTCCTATTGCACCAGGATATCCAAATTATGATTATGTTGTTGCACAGGCACTTAACTCAACTCCAAATGGCAAATTACTTGTTGAGCCATATAATGCATATAATCAAGTTAATGTTAATGGAGCAATTCAATTCTCTGACTCCTATAGAACGGTTGGCTCAGGAAACGCTACACTAGATTTAAGTGGCAATGCTTCTGTAACAACTTTAAATATTACATCTTCTGCAAAAACATTAAATCCAACAAGCGGTGCTTTAAAAGTTACAGGTGGAACAGGAATTTCTGGAGATCTTTATGTTAATGGAAATATTAATGTGGCTGGAAGTGCATTTTTTGGTGGAAGTGCTGTATATGTTAGTGCATCTGAACTTATAATATCAGACCCATTGATTTATTTAGCAGAAGGAAATGTTGCTAATGTCTGGGATATTGGTTTTGTTGGAAACTTTACTCCAACTGCATCAGGATATCAACATACTGGATTAGCTAGAGATCATACAGATGGAAAATGGAAACTTTTTTCTGGTGTTGTTCCAGAACCTACAAACACAATTAATTTTGCATCCGCCACATATGATACATTAAAACTGGGAACAATTGAAGTTTCATCTAGTGCTCAAGTTTCTAATTTTAATGCACAATATTTAAACGGTCAACAAGGTTCTTATTATATTTCTACGGCATCAAATGCAGCAGTTTCTTCAGCATCCGCATACACATCAAATGGTGTTTGGAACAATGTAAATGCCTCCGTTGTATATTCAACAAACTCAGGATCTTCAAATTATTCAACTACTGGAGCAAGTTCAACCATTTCTGCTTCTTCGATTATATCCTCAAGTGCTATAATTTCAGAAAGTTCTAATACATCTGCAAGTTTGGGCGGAATTACAAGCAGCTCTTATGCACTTCAATCATATGTGGATACACAAGATAGCAATTACTATTCTTCTGCCCAAGCTTATGCAAATACTGCAAGCTTGAACGCATATAATGCTGCTTCAGGATATACTAGAAATTCTGCGTGGAATAATACAAGTGCTTCTGTTAAATATGCGTCAACTACTGGTGGAACTTTAATAGGTGGCAACTTTGACACATCAAATACATCAGTACAATTGTTCTCAACTCCCGCATCAGTTAATATTGGAAATAATTCTGGTGGCGGAGCCCAATTTATTAATATTGGAACTGGAACTATTACATCAACCAGGTCTATAAATATTGGAACATCAATATTAGGTGGAACAACCGAAACAATTAATATCGGCTCAAGTTCTGGAGGATCTGGAGTAAGAAATATTAATATTGGTACAGGAGCTAGTTTTAATAGCATTGTAATTGGTGCTGGAGGAATTTCTCAAACTGCATCAATAAATTCTAATGTTAGAATTTCTGGATCTCTGACCGTAGTGGGACCAATTGGCGGTACCATTACAAACTCTACAAACTCAGCAAGCTCCAATATTTCAGCAAGTTCTAATATTTCATCAAGTGCCATTAATGCTACAACATCATTGAATTCTGCAAGTTTGGGTGGTGTGCAAGCATCTGACTATGCTTTAGAAACAGATATTTATACAGCTCAATTGACCCCAACAACATCTATAGATCTTTTTCCAAGAACAGCTATTTCAGGAACAAGAACTCTTGGTGCTGGAACTATTTATTTTACTGGATTTGTTCCAATTAAAAACTTTACTTTAAATAGTGTTACTGTAGTTCTTACAACTACTGGAACATCATCTTTGCAATTTGGTTTATTTTCTACATCGGGATCTATAGTAACTGTTGTTGCAAGCACATCTTTTGTTGTACCATCTGGTGCAGGTGCTGTTACTGCATCTTTTTCTACGCCACAAACATTAACTTCTGGTCAAAGCTATGCGATTGGTTTCTTAGCGGTAGGAGGAACTAATCCAGTAATGGTTGGTCAAACAATTTCTACAACTAATGCTGCTATAAGCTACGGACTATTTCCATTAATGGCTGCAAACTCATCAACAACAACATATACATCAATTCCAGCCTCGGGCTCTATCACCTTGAACACTTCTACTGCGCCAGTTGCATTTGGATGGGCAAGGCTATCATGATGAAAACCTTTAACAAAAATATAGAAAAGGTATAATAGTATTATGTCATATGATTTACAAGTACTAAGAGATAATCCAATTGGATATTGGTCATTTAATAATACCAATAAAGATATTACTAAATTTGCTAATACTGCTACTGTTAGTGGATCTTATGTAGCCCCGCCTATTATTGCAAACGGCGGATATTCTTTAAGAGTAAATAATTCTACCACTGCCACAATAACCAATACCGCTGGTAAATACGAATGTTTTTCTAATAATTATCAAAATAGAACTTTTACTATTGCTTTTTGGTTTAGTTTAAATAATCAATTAAACGGTTCTGGTGCAGGAACCTACACAAATGATCAATTAACTTTATTATCAATAAAAAATGGTTCTACGATTATTGGAAAAATCGTGTATGACTATAAATCAAATACCATTAGATATACTTTTCCAGGAACAGGAAATACAGACTCCTATGCAGTAATTGAAGATTTTGACAAGCAGTATTATGTTGTTGCTGGATATTCAAATGGAAGCCATTCGTTAAATATAAATGGTGCCGATGGGTCTGGAGGTCAAATAAGTGATTTTTCAAATATTACATCTGCATCAAAAACAAATATTTCGTTTGTTGTTGCAGATTCTTCAACTACATCAAGTTTTTTAATAAACTCAGTTGAATTTTATGACTATCAATTGTCTTTAGAGCAAATAAAAAGACATATTCTTTGGGCAGGAAATGATGAAAAACCTAAATTTCAGGGATCTGTATCTGCAAGCACCTCTATGTTTTCTTTTTCAGAAAGCCAAGATGAATTAGGTTATTCAAGAACCATATCGGGTTTTGACTTTTCTAATCTTGGGGAAACAGACAAACTAAAAATAAGCAAACATGGATTAAGTGCTCTTACCATAAATACCCCTCAGTTTAATACAAATTATGACTCATCTGCATCTTATACAATAAACACATCATCTGGAATTAATTGGTCGGGAACTGCAGGAGTAGACCTTGATTTTATTCCAGAATATTTTAATATGACAACTGGGCTTACCCTATATATGACTATAAACAGAACATCTACGGGAAGCTACAATGAATACTTGTTTGGAATTTCAAATATTAATGGAAACAGCATGTTCCTTGAGTATGATGTTCCAGATGGAAATACTAATTATTATTTAAGAATGTATGATTCTTACACTGGGTCTACTACAACTATTGTTAGTTTAGCTAGTGGTCAATCAGCAAGTGCCGCAAAAATTTCAAATGTTGCTGTACAATTTTCTGGAAGTCTAGTTAGTTTATATACATCAGATAACTCTGGAATAACTGCATCTTCAACAATAACAACATCTTTAAATCTTAATCAAGGTTCCATTTTGACAATTGGAAATAGTTATCATTCAACAAAAAATCTTTATTCTTATATAGATAATTTTGGAATTACCGACAAGTATTCTGGAAGCATATCATCCATTCCGTTTGATAGTGTTTCTGTGTTTATGATGCCATTTACATCTTCAGCAACACCATTTTTGGTTAAACAGAGTGGAACATGGATTCATCAAATTCCTTCGGTAATAATACCGATGAGTAATTATTATGGAACTGTTTTTGACTGGACAACTATAGATAATTGTAAGGTTTATTATTCTATAGATAGTGGAAATACCTATAATTTAATAAATAGGTATGAAACTGCAAGCCTATATAATACTGTTGGTGTATCAAATAATATTACATTAAAAGTTCAAATAGACACTGATTATAATATAGATAAAAACTATCAGTATTTTAATAATTTATTTTATAACATATACAATCCTTTGGAATTAATTTCTGACGGAGAAATGTATTCTTTATCTGCATCCACATCTAGTATTAATCCAAATTTAACAATATCAAATGGAACAAACAATATTCTAGCAAGACAAGAAAATTTTGGAGCTAAATTTACTGGAGCACTGCCAACAAATGCTCTTATTACTCCTCCAGACTCCGCATCATATTCTGCTATTGAACTATGGTATAGACCAGATTTTATTCCTACTCAAATATTAAGAACAAATATTATAAAAAATCCATCTTTTGAAGTAACTCCAACTGCAAGTATGTTTATAACTTATAATTCAAACTATCCAGTTTCTACATCAACAGCGTCTCCAATATTTAGAACTAGAAGTTTAACTCAGTCTGCATCTTTGTCTAATGCACAATTAAGAATTGGCTTTCACAGAAATAATTCTGTATCATCTATAATATATTATTCTTGCACTCCTGGCGAAACATATACTTTTTCTTACTACATAGCAGACATAGCCCTTCCAACACCATCTGCCACTGCAAGAATAAGATTTTATAATTCTGCGGCATCTGCAACAGTTCTTTCAACTACAACATCAACAAGTATTATATCAACAAGTTCTTACACAAGAGTGTCTGTAACAGCAACTGCACCTACATCATCTACATCTTCTTTAAATGGAAATTTGATATATCCAGATTTTTATTGTCCAGTAAATACCCCATCTGCAGGATATACTGGTGCGAGATATTTGTTGGATGGAGTTTTACTAGAAGCAAGTTCAACATTAAATGAATATTTTGACGGCTCTTTTACAGGAGCATCTTGGTCGGGAACCGCAGATATTTCATCGTCAAGTATTTTGTATGCCAGTCCAGTTCATATAATAAATAATACAATAGATCAAAGCATTAACTCTTCTTCTATTGCAACTGCCCCAGCTATATATATAGATAATCTTGGAAAATTTAGATCTTTGGGAGGAATACTTTATATAAATGGAGCATCTGTAGCCGATGGAACTTATTCTGCTAGTCAAAATGAAGTTTATCATTTAACACTTGTTTTAACATCTCCAACATCATCTAGCCTATATTTAAATGGCGGGAACTTAATTATGAATTCTACAAGAAGTAAAGGCACTTATGGCTACATACAATTTTGGAATAATACACCGACATCATCAGATGTTTTAGACAGATATTCTCAATTTATTGGTAAGACAACGGCGACAATTACAGATGCAAATAATGCTAAGTTGTACTCTGTTTTGTCACCAGAATCATATGTCATAACCAATCTTGGTTAGTATATGTTACAAAATTTCGTTTTCGTAAGTAAAAATGGTAAAATCTATTTATGGGAAGAATGAATATAACAGAAGTAGAAGAGGTTAATTACGGACTTTATTTGTGGCAAACTCCAGATGGAAAGTTGGTCGTAGATGAAGAAGGTAATTATTTAAATATCGCCGCTATGAAAGGCGATATTAGAAAAATTAATATTTTGAAACAGGCGGCAAAATCTTATGGGTTAGAGGGAGAGCCTGTATGGTTTTCTGGTCATAGAAGGGTTACAGAAGACGAATACGAGTATCAAAAGCAGAGAATGGATTTAGGTTTAATTCCAGATGAACTAGATGTACCTGCAATTAAAGAAGATATTGAACAAAAAAGAAAGATGGGTTTATATAAATAATGGCAAATTTAACACCAGTTGATGACGATGACTTTGATTTTAACAAAACAATAAGTATTGTTTCGGATAAAGATCGTGTGTCAAAATCTAAAGAGCTTGAGTATGACGACCCTTTTGCTAAAAGTTGGGGGGACCTAAAGCAAATTGATGGTCTTAGTGAAAATTTTAAGCGTAGAGCTAATAGACTAGAAAAATCTTTTACTGGTGTTGATGGCGCAAAATCAAAGAAACTTGACCCGCTTGATTTAACAGGTTATTCATTATTTATGATTGTTCAGCCACCATATAATGTTATGTATTTGGCTCAACTTTTTGATCTGTCTCCATTTCATCACGCAGCAGTTGAAGCAAAGGTTGCAAATGTTATTGGTCTTGGATATGAATTTCAGGAAACACAAAAAACCTTAGACAAGGTGTCTGATGTAATGGACAATCCAGCTAAGTTAGACAAAATAAGAAGAAACATTGCTCGTGGAAAAGTAGAATTAAAAAATTATTTAGAAAAAATGAATTCGGATGATGGATTTCTTGAGACGCTTAAAAAAGTTTATACAGATTTAGAAGTTACTGGAAATGCCTACATTGAAATTGGCAGAACATCTTCTGGTCATATTGGTTACATTGGTCATATTCCTGCAATTACAATGCGTATTCGCCGACACAGAGATGGTTTTGTTCAGGTTGTATATAACCGCTACACATTCTTTAGAAACTATGGAGACACAACAACTGAAGATCAAATTGGCACAGACCCAAGACCAAACGAAGTAATTCATTTAAAAAAGTATTCTCCAACAAACACTTACTATGGAATTCCAGACATTATGTCTGCAAAAAATGCAGTGGCTGGTGATGAATTTGCTCAAAGATTTAATTTAGATTACTTTGAAAACAAAGCGGTACCAAGATACATTATTACCGTAAAGGGAGCTCGCCTTAATGCAGAATCAGAAAGAAAATTGTTAGAATTTTTCCAAACAGGTCTTAAGGGTCGTAATCACAGAACTCTTTATATCCCGCTTCCTTCAGATGGCGAAAATGCTCGTGTAGAGTTTAACATGGAACCTATTGAAGCAGGAATTCAAGATTCCTCATTTAAAGAGTATGCAATTGAATCTCGTGACCGTATTCTTTTAGCACATAGAGTTCCAATTAGCAAGCTTGGCACTCCGCAGGGTACATCTTTGGCGGGAGCAAGAGATGCCGACAAGACCTTTAAAGAGCAGGTTTGTAGACCAATGCAGGACTACATTGAAAGAAAACTTGGCGGTGTAATTTCCGAGTTAACTGATGCTTTCACACTACAATTTAATGAACTTACACTAACTGACGAAGAGACACAAGCAAGAATTGACGATGTTTATCTTAAAGATCAGGTCATTGTTCCTAATGATGTTAGACTTCGTAAGGGTATGCCACCTAGAGCGGGTGGAGATGATCCTTTGATTATTGGCGGAAAAGATGCGGCAGAAGCAAGAACTCAGGCAAACGGAACTAGACAAAGAGATCAACAAAGAAAAATAAACGCTCCCGACACTCAGGGCGAGGCTCGTAGTCCAAAGGGCGAGGGAAGAACACAGGAGTAATACGATACCGTAAATTTTGTATTGCATACAAAACTTGGTATCATTAAGTAATATGAATATTCAAAAAGCCACATGGCTAAATGGAGATCGCAAGATGAGTCTTGCCTTTCCATTTGCTAAAATAGATAAAGAAAATCGCACCGTATCTGGTTTTGCTACTTTGGATAATGTAGACAGACACGGAGATATTGTTACATCAGATGCAAGTAAGGCTGCATTTGAAAGGTTTCGTGGAAACATTCGTGAAATGCATCAACCAATTGCAGTAGGTAAAATTCTTTCATTCAATGAAGAAGACTACTATGATGCTAACGAAGGTAAAAATTATAAAGGCGTATTTGTTCAAGCATATATTTCAAAGGGTGCACAGGATACTTGGGAAAAGGTTCTTGATGGCACCCTTACAGGTTTTTCAATAGGCGGAAACATCGTTAAGGCTTCTATGGAAAAAGGCGATAACGAAACAGATGAAGAGCGTAGAGTTATTAAAGAGTATGACCTACACGAACTAAGTCTTGTTGATAATCCCGCCAACCCACTTGCGAATGTATTTTCAATTCAAAAGAACGGGGATAGTTTAATTTTTAAGGGGATGGCAACAGAAATTGAAACAGAAAATGTTTTCTGGTGCGGAACAGACCAGGTTGCTACAGCTTATTCGGGAGAAACAAAAGATTGCAGCATTTGTGGTGATTCAATGGACACCATTGGCTGGGTTGAAAAAAATGATACAGAAAAGAATTCGGCTATTCAAAAAGTAGTTGATGGCTATTTGCAAAAAGATGATGCATCTGGACCAAATCATGGTCCAAATAATATTGCATTAGAATCTGCTTCTAGCCCAATTAATTCTCAGGATACAATTAATCTTTATCCTGATCAAAATAACATCAGTACCACTCGTCAGGGTGTTATGGATGATACTAGAAAAAAAATCAGCAAAGGAGGTAGTCTCGTGACAGAAGAAAATATAGAAACTCAGGAAGCTGAAGAAATCAACGAAGTAGTTGAAGAAAGTAACGAAGATGCAGCAATTGAAAAGGCTGCGGAAGTTTCAGAAGTAGAGGTTGATGACCTAGATTTCACGAAGATGGTTACAGACCTAAAAGACTTTGTTGGTGAAAAGCTTGAGAAGAGCGCAGAAAGCGCAAAAGATAGCACAAAAGAACTAAAGAAAGCTCTTAAAGCAGAAACATCAGATTTGATAAAGAAATTTGACGAACTTTCTGCTGAAAAAGATGAGCTTGCTAAGTCCGTTGATGCTTTAAACAAACTTGTTACCGAACTACAAAAGTCTCTAACAGAGACAAATGAAAGAGTCGCATCTTATGAAAGTGACACTGCAATTAAAAAGTCTGGTGAAGTGGATAAGCCAGCAGTGGTAACAAGAGATGATGATTTTTGGCAAGGATCCTTCCTCGGAGTAAATGCCCTATAAAAACCACTATTGAAAGGTAGGTGAAAAAAATATGAGTAACGAACTTTTACAGAAAGTAATTGATACAAGCAATCTTGGTGCTAATGCCCCATTGACCACAACAGGTGACAATGGACCTACAGCACAGGGTGGTGCTGGTCTCCTTTACCCAGATCAGGCTAATCGTTTCTTGGACTACATGTGGGATGCAACAATCTTGGCTAAGTCAGCTCGTACAATCCGTATGCGCTCAAACACAACCGAAATTGATCGTCTAGCAGTTGGTCAGAGAATTATGACGGTTGCTTCAGAAGATAATCCTCGTGACTACACAAATAGCACAGGCGCAGGTTTCACTGCTGCAGGTGCAGTATTCTCAAAGATTTCTTTGACAACTCGCAAGCTTCGTCTAGACTGGGAACTTTCAGCCGAAGCTCTTGAGGATAACCTTGAGGGTCCAGACTTGGAAGATCACATCGCTCGTCTGATGGCAACACAGGCTGGTAACGATGTTGAAGATGTTCTGATTAATGGTGATGGTTCTTCAGCAGGTCTGATGGGTGCCTTTAAAGGCTTCCGCACACTTGCTAATACAAATGCACATGTCGTTGATGCACAGGGTTACGGTCTAGATAAGGCTGTATTCAACCTTGCAATCAAGACCCTGCCTCGTAAGTACAAGCAACGCCGTAATCAGCTAAGATTCTTCGCTGGTTCTAACTTGGTACAGGACTATTTGTATAACTTGACTAACACAGTTGGTAACTTCCTCCCATTTGATATCTCTTCGGGTATCATCCGTGGTGATGTGGCTGCTAACGATGGTGGTCCAGGTACCACAACGCCTTTTGCGTTTGGTATTCCAGTTATCAATGTTCCGCTAATCGATGAGACTCGTGCTGGCACATATGCTGGTGCAAGTGGTCTGCACGGTGATGTCCACTTGACATTCCCACAGAACTTTATCGTTGGTATCAAGCGTGATGTTGTTGTTTACCGTCAGTTCGTGGCAAAGAAAGATACAATTGAATACACTCTATTCATTCGTGTCGGCTGTGCCCTAGAGAACTACGATGCACATGTTCTTGTTAAGAACATTAAGGTTGCAGGTACAACCGTACCACAAGGTTCAACATTCGGCTCTATTGCAAATGGATCTGGTCTAACAGATGACACTGCAGTAAGAGGTTCAAATGTACAGCTTTTGCCAGGTACTGGAGGAGTTTCAACCTTCTAACATTAAGCGTGTTATGGGTAAAGGGAGCATATATTGGCTCCCTTTATTCATTTTTAATATTATTTGGTATAATAATTACAGAAGAGAAAGAGGAATCAAATGTCTTTTGATACTTTAAAAGTACAAGAATTGCGAGATATCGCAGAATCTTTTGCCGTAGATTTGCCAGCAAAGATTTCAAAGCAGCAGTTAATTTTGCTACTTGAAGAAGAAGGCGTAACTTACGACACATACCAAAGATTTTTTGAGAGTGAAAAACTTGAGCCACAGCCAGATCCAAGCCCAAGAGCACAAAATTTGGATGTATCTTCGCCAAATGTTGTTTTGGTAAAGATGGAAAGAGGCAATATGTCTTATCAAGTTGGAAACTATGTTTTTACTAACGAACACCCATTTGTTCCAATGACGGAACCAGATGCTCAAAGAATCTTTGACACCTATGAAGGTTTCAGATTAGCTACACCTAGAGAAGTCCAGGAATTTTACGGCTAATCTTATTGGAGGAATTTAATTGCAACAGATCCACAATGGGACTCAAGAAACAGTCACATTAGAAATTTATAAGCAAGGACAATTAACAAATGCTGACGGAGCTGTTTTAGTAAGCATAAAGGATGCAGATGATGGTACTATCCTACTATCTTCTGCATCTGCTACTAATGACCAGCCCGAAGGTCAGTATTCTTTTGAAATAACACCCGATTTAACATCTGAAAATCGGGTACTTCAAATTATTTGGTCTTACACTTTAAGTGGGGATTCAACATCACAAACACAATATGCACAGGTAGTTACTCCGTATGCTCTAGTTAGCGATATTGTTGATTACTATAATATTGGAACAAAACCATCAGAAATAAACTATTATTCACAGTCACAAATATTGTCAGCAGAACAAATTGCAAGAACAATGATTAATAATTATACTAGCCTAGATTTTGGAAGAAGATATGGTTTTCAAGAGATTTTTGGCTCTGGTAGCGATGCATTGGAGCTAACTGAAAAAATGCTATATGTAGATAAAATTTACGAAAATGATGTTTTGCAGGTGGATTATACTGCTAGTCCAGCATACAATGTTTTTGGATACGATGTAGAATTAAGTCCTACTGGAAAAGTTGTTAGAATTGTAAATACATTTGGAAATGTTAGGTACGACAATCAGGTAGATCCAACCATCCTGTATTATGGCAAATTTCGGGATAATTCCCGCTATAAAATTTATGGAGAAATTGGGTATAATTATGTACCACAAGATATTAAACTTTGCTCTCTGTTGCTTGTAGGGGATTTATTAAGCAATGACGCAGCATGGCGTACTAAGTATTTAAAAAAGGTAAACCTTGCCGAAGTAACTTTTGAACTAGCGGCGGGAGCTTTTAATGGTACTGGAAATGTCATTGTTGACGGAATCCTAGATCAATATCGCAACTACAATATTGTGGTGATTTAAATGTCTATATTTCAACTTAATTCATATGTAAATACATTTATGAATATGTCTGCAGATATCTTTGTTCAAAAAAATGTCCAATCTGAAAGTGGTGCAATGACTCGTCAATGGGTATATGATCAAACAATTCATTGTAAAGTTATGTCCGTTCAAGATAAAGGTGGTCGTGGTGTATCAGATGACAAACAATATAGCACTGGTACTAGCGGATACATTGAAGATGTTCATGTAAAAATGCAATCTCCAATAAGACTTAGCAAAAGATGGCGGGTAGGAAATGTTGTTTCTGCTGCAGGAGAAAGAATATTTATTGAACCAGACAAATTGGATCTTGGAGATACAATTTTTGACATTGTTTCTAATCACCCCGTTTTAGACCCATTTGGACAAATTGCTTATTATGCTATTAATTTACGAAGGGCACAGGTTCAGAATAATGATATCGTTACAGTTTAAGAACATAGATGCTTTATATAAAGAATTAGATAAAAAAGTTATTGGTATTGGCGAACTTATGAAACCATCTACAAAAAATGAAGTTTCTAAAGCACTTTTTACACTTACTGGCAAAAAGTTTTTAAAAGATATTGCAATTGCAGCCAGATTAGACCCACAAAAATTTTTCCATGTTTTTGAGTGGGGGCAATTGGGTAGTCCTTCTGGAAAATTGTTTATAATAAAAAGAACAAGGGTTGTAAATGGTAATCTTAGTATTAATTTTGCTTTTACTAAATCAAAAAAGAATGTTCCAGTTCCAGCTAGAATTAGAAATAAAGTTAAAAAAAGAAGTGTTTTTGCTAATAAAGCTGAAGTCATGGAATCTGGAAAACCCGTATCATTTACCACAAAACAAACAATTGTTTTTTTAAGTAAAAAAAATGGAAATGTTCGTTTTGTTGGACCTGGTGTCTTGATAAACATACAAAATCCTGGCGGAAAAAGAACTACTGGATCTTTTGCAAAATATGCTAATACTTGGTATTTAAAAAAATCCAATATTGTGTTAAATTCATCTGGTCTAATAAATGCTTTAGGTAAATCAGTAAGTTCGGCATTAAATAAAAAGGGTGCGGGACCAGAAGAAGCAAGAATTGCCATTTCTAATACTGCTCAAAAATATTCGCAAGGAGTAACTGAGTTCTAATGTCTAATTATAATACATTACCAATATTTGAAATAAATCGATATATTTGGGATAAACTAAAATCTAATCAGATACTTGACGAGAATAATTATTATACAGATGAATTTATGGAAATTTTAACACCAATAGTTCCAGCTCAGCAAATTCCAGAATTTAATAATTTGCTTCCAGGTCAAACCTACCTTATTTATGATTATGAAGATAAGCCAAGTCCAGAAAATTGGTGGATATCGGAGCAAATACTTACTTATTCTATTGTCTCTCCAAATTATGATACGATTAATCAAATTATGAATATGTTAAAGGATACTTTTAGAAGATATGATGATTCTGCAAAAGATCTTAATACATGGTCTGGAAAATCTGGATATTACAATTTTCATTTTATATATGTTGATAGCGTAATTTCACCACAACATTTTGCTAGTGAAGGTGGATTTATGATGGGTGAAGTTCAAATATGTATATCTTACGCAAGAAATTTAGATTCGGGTGGCAGATTTTCTTAATTCGCATTTAGTATGTTTTGTGATACAATTAAGTCGAGGAAGAGAAAATTGCCAATATTCTAAAAAAGAATAGAGGTGAAAATAAATTATGGCAGATGTAAAAAATATTATCGTTGGTGCCGCTCAGATTTTTATATCTACTGGCACTGGCACAAACCGTCCAATTACAACACCAAGTGCTCTTGGATTTACAGCATCAGTTAGTGCTAGAACAGCACTTTCTGCATCAAACTCCTGGAGAGATGTTGGTTACACCAATGCTGGTCTTGAGGTTTCTTATGAGCCAGGCTACAACGATGTGATGGTTGATCAGCTACTTGACGCAGCTCGTTTGTTCAAGTCAACAATTAAGGTTATGCTTAAGACTGAATTGACTGAAGGTACACTTCAGAATATCAACTTGGTATTTGGTCAGCAGGAAACAATTACTGCATACTCAGGTTCAACCGCTTCAACATACAACATTCTAAGTGGTTCTTACTCAGGTTCAACTGGTTCGGCTGGATCAGCGGTCTTGAATATTTCTGGTGGCGCACTAGGTGATGCTCCTGTAGAGCGTTCACTTGTTGCTGTTGGTAATGCCCCTGGTAAGCTAACAGTAAGTGCTTCGGCTAACAGTGATGGTACTGCTGTTGCTTCAGGTGCTAAGTCAGAGCGTGTATATGTTGCTCGCCGTGTTGTACAAATTGAAGCGTCTTCTCATGGTCTAAAGCGTGATGCTGCAACTGTATTCCCAGTTCAGTTCCGTTGTCTACCAGACGATGACAATCAGTACGATGGTGCAGAATATGGTCTTATTATTGACCGTGTTCTTTCAGCTAGCTGGAGTTAATATCCAAAAAGCTTTAGTAAATGCCCTCCCAGAAATGGGGGGGCATTTATGTATTAAATAATACTTTTGGTATAATTCTATTATACAAACAAAGGAGGTTGCTGTGGCAACAACAGTATATGATGTTGAGGAAATTCAACTATCAAATGGTGAGACATTAGTTATCAAACCACTTACAATTAAACACTTAAAGAAATTCTTAAAAGTAATGAAGAAAATGGAAGATCCAAAAATTGAATCAGAAGAACAAGTTATGGAAATCTTTGTTGAAGGTGCAATGGTTTGCCTAGAGCAGCTAAAGCCATCACTTGCAGAAGATCTTGAAACCTTTGAAGAGGTTATCGAAGTTCCTACACTTATGAAAATTTTAGAAGTTGCTGGAGGCTTGAAGTTGAATGACCCAAACCTAAGCGCAGCGAATCTAGCTGGGATCAACTAGACCTCGCTGAACTAGAGGCAGAAGTTTTTCTTCTGGGTCATTGGAAAAATTATGATGATTTGGAAGCCAGTTTGTCTGTTGAAGAATTGCTTGCTACACTCAAAGCAATATATAGCAAAGAAGATAGATTTAATAGATTTCAGGCTGCGCTACAAGGTGTGGACATTGACGAACAGTCAAATGAAGAAGAGACTGTATCAGATATTAAAACCCTTACAGGGTACAGTGCATCCAAAGCAGGATTTGGCATTGGTCTTGGTCTGGGATATGTGGAGGGGTAGTAAGTGGTAAATCGCATTGACATTGAAGTTAGTGCTAGGGGAAACTTTAGTCAACTTAATGCTCAGATAGCCGAGTTAAAGGCTGCAGTTGCACAACTGCAGTCTAAACCACTTTTAGGCGATACTGGTAGAGCTACTACCGCTCAACTTGCTCAAATACAAACACAGTTCGATAAGATGCTTTTGGCAACAAGAGCGTTTAATGTTGAAACTGTTAAAATGTCAAATGCTGTTGACAATTTTGGAAACAGGCTACAAGCAGGAAAACTACACTTCTCAGAATACGCCCGCATATATAGTCAAACAATGAAGGGCATGCGTACAGAGCTAGATTCTCTCGCAGAAGCCCAAGCAAGAGTTGCAAAATCTGTTATTTTGCCAGACGCATTAAAAACTGGATATGCAAGAGTAATTACAAATTTAACATCCGACCTTAAAACACTTAATGCCGCTGAAGAGGCAGCAATAATAAAAACAAGAGCATTAAATTCTGTTATTCATGGCATGGGAACATCTCTTGTCAACATGGGTAAAAATACACAGTGGGCAGGTCGTCAGCTTACTGTTGGTCTTACTGTTCCTGTTGCAGCTTTTGGTGCAATGGCTGCTAAGGTGTTTAAAGATGTGAATACAGAACTTACCAGAATGCAGAGAATGTATGGAACTGGACTTACACTTCCTAGCGAACAAGAAATATCAAAGGTATCAGCCGCAATTATAGATCTTAGCAAAAAGGTTGCTGAGAACATGGGTATTGCACAAAAAGAAACAGTTACTGCTGCTGCTAATTTTGCTGCTGTTGGTACAACTGGAGACGCACTTATAACTGCAACAGAGCAAGCGATGAGACTTTCTAAACTTGGTGCTGTTAATGCAGATACTGCACAAAAAACAATTACATCTTTGCAAACTACATTTAGGGTTGGCACTAAAGATGTAGCAGAAGCAGTAAACTTTTTAAATGATATTCAAAAGCAGACATCTACAGATTTGCAAGATTTAACAGATGCAATACCTCGTGTTGGTCCTATTGTTGCTCAGCTTGGTGGTACATACAAAGACACCGCTGTTATGATGGTAGCAATGAAAGAGGCTGGAGTTCCAGCAGCACAATCTGCAAACGCAATCAAATCTGCGGTAGCATCTATGATTGGTCCAACTCGTCAAGCCCGTGATGAATTTGAAAAATATGGAATCAGTCTTACAAAAATAAAAGATGATACTCAAGGCAACCCAATCAAAATGGTTGAAGCTTTACAAGATTCTCTTAAAAAATTATCCCCACTCGTTCAAGCGCAATTAATTGAAAAACTTTTTGGTAAGTTTCAGTTTGCTCGTGTTACCGCCCTTATTGACAATTTGGGTCGTGCTGGAAGTCAGACTCAAAATGCTTTTCTTGTAGCAAAGGCAAGTGCTGGAGAATTGGCAAAATTAGCAAATCAGGAAATGAAAATTGCTACAGAATCAACTACCGCAAAATGGTCTAGAGCTTTAGAAGGATTTAAAGCAACGCTAATGCCACTAGGTGAAAAATTTATGAAATTTGGAACAAAAGTTTTAGATTTCTTTTCAAAAGTAATGCATTTCTTAGACAAATTTAAACCATTAGAAAATTTTTTGGTTAGTGTACTTGGCGGAGCTGCAATTATTGGTCCAGTTCTAATGCTTGTTGGTCTATTTGGAAACCTTGTCGGTAACATTATTAAAGGTGTTAATTACTTTAGAATGTTTGCTCAAGGAGTAAAATCTGGCGGTATTGTAGAAGGCTTTAGAAGTATGGCTAACTTCTTTGAAATGATTAATATTGAAACTTTAGCTTCTTCAAAGAATATGGATGGTCTAACCACATCAACCGAAAAGACTGTAAAAGCTTTTGAAGTATTAAACCAAGAAATTGGAATTATGACTAGAAGTCTTAATGAAGTATTTGCTCGTAGTAGCAGAATGCCGATAATTGCATCTCCATATGCACAACAAACACTTTCCGAACTGCAGTACACAAATCCAAATTATAATAAAAATGCTGGAGCCACGGAAGGTATAGAAAGACCACACATGTTCCCCGCAGCAAGAACATGGGGCGGTTGGATATCAAACGAACAAAATATTCAGGGTCAACATTTAATGCTTCAAAGATTTTTGTCAAACCCTTCCATGTTTCCTAGCACATCTGACCAAGAATCTTGGATGAGAAAAGGTACATCGGAGCAGTGGGGAAGACCAGTTCCAGCAGGTGGTCTTGCTGCAGAACTTCAAAAGAAATTTGGCAAAGAAGATGTAATTTATGGACCAAAATTTGGGGTTCAAAAGGAAGAAGTTTATACTAGAGGCTTCCAGAAACTTCAGATGATTAAAGATGAAATACTTACTGGACAAATAGCTGCAGACTCAAAAGCAGCGGCAGAGATGGAAAAAATTGCAGCAATGCCGATGGAAGAACAAACAGCGGCTCTTTCAGCAGTTATTGATCGTGTGGTATTTAGTGAAGAGCAGTATTTTAGAAATTTGATAGAAACTTTGGTTCAAAGTCAAGCACTTCTTTCTGCTCCAGAAGAAATGTTAAAAACAGTAGATGTTAAAATTAAGTCTGTAATGTCAGATCCAACTATTGCAGATAAACCAGCAGAAATACAAAAAGTAATCTCTGACTTTAATAGAGATTTTAAACTTCTTGGAGGAACTATTGTAGAAGATATCAGTGCCTATAGACTTTTGGTAGAACAAGCAATTATTAGTACAAATAGTGCATTTGAGGCGGCAATTGTCGCAGCAGAATTTAGAGCTGGAATTGTCACTGGTGCTGAAATGTCTGGAGGAATTAGAAGAGCAACACTTGGAAAAATTGCAAGTATGGATAAACACCCATTAGAACAGGCACTTGGATTTACAAGAGAGGTTCCAAAAGGTTTTCAAACTGGTGGAGCAATTCATGCACAGGATGGTGTATGGGTGCCAGGAACTGGTTCTGGAGACAGAGTTCCCGCAATGCTTGAGCCAGGAGAATTTGTTGTTAATCGTAATGCTGCTAAACAATATGGCGGGCTACTAGAGCATCTTAACTGGAAAGCTGCTCCAAGATTTGGATCTGGTGGAAAAAATCCTAGCTCTGCTCCTGTTGGAATAAGAGGATATGTTACTGGAGATGAAGTTGACGGATTGCCAAAACCACATTTTGCACATATTCAAGAGCGACTTGATTTTGGAAGTACTGAAGATATTAAAAAAGCATTAATGGGATACTTAATGTATACTCCTCAAAAAAATTCAAATATTTCAAAAGTAATAAGCCATTTCTTGTCGTTAGCTGAAACTAATCCAGAATTACTAAAAGGTTTTAGATTTGTTGGAAATATGGGTCTTGATGTAGATGAAGAAATTAACACTCTATTAAGAACAAAAGGTGTAAGTCCAGTAAGATTAATTCAAAATTTAAATGATAGATATAATTTAACCAATCATCCTTACGAGCAAATGTTAAAAGCAATTGGTCTTTCAGATAATGAAATTGATAGAGTTAAGCCAATATTGCATAGAAACATTACAAAATCTTTATCTAGAGTAAAAATAGATTCTGTAAACGATCCATATTTATATAATCTTTTGCCAAGAGTTGTAGAAGGAACTCTTAAATCCACTGGGTTTGAATCAGCTATACCAAAACTTTATGCAGTTAGAGAAGTAAGAACGCCAGGATTATTGCTAAAAGATGTTGAAAGATTAGGCTTAAAACCAGGTTATACTTGGGGAACATCTACAAAAAGTAGATTTTTTGAAGGATTTAGACAAACACTTTTATCTAGACAAAAGGGCGGTGGTATCCCAGGATATCAAAGTGGATTAACAACATTCCCCGAACTTGAGGGACTTCGTAGACCTCAACAGGAAAAAGTTATCAAAGACTATGTTTCTCAATATCTGCCAAAATCAACAGCCATGCAAATGCTGGAGTCCGAGATTCTTTCCGCTGTAACGCCAAGCCAATTAGGTCTTTTAAGGTCGGGCTACGGTACAGAAGTAATGGCTATGAATCCCGAACTGAAAAAGGTTTTAGAAAAATATACAATTTTAGAACAAGTTTCTAGATTTAGACCTGGACGCTTACCAGAAAAAGGTCAGTTAAATATAATGAATACCAAAGGTTTGAATGAAAGATTTTTATTAGAAATGACTAAAAACAGTTTTGAGTCTTGGCATCCAAAAACTATGCTGGCAACAAGTCCAAAATCAGAATTGTTTACTGTATCTCTTGCACAAGCAATTAAAGAACAATATAACAGAATTGGTGGCATTGGAATTGCTCCAGAAGAACTAAGCCTAAGTCCTTATAGTGAAAGATTGCTTAAAAATTTGCAGAAAAGAGGAATGCAAACTGATGCTTCAATGTCAGTAATCAATGGGCTAACAGAAGAATATGATAAAAATGATTATGGTTTTTCAGATGCAAAAACTGTAACTAGAGGCAGACTAGATATACTATTAAGAAAAATAACAAATGGATTATTTAATGATTTTTTGTATGTAGACAGTCCTTTTACTACTCGCTCAAATAATCCTTTTGGAGCAGTAACACCTATTGTTGGTGCAAAATTAAGCCAAATAGAAGCACTTCCAAAAATTTCAGAAATAGAAGCCAGAAAAACTTTAATGGGTTGGCTAAAAGCA
>Ga0214923_10002229_pt1 | contig 26105 bp, 34 predicted proteins | sample LL1510_MetaG_FD_177993 | JGI IMG/M metagenome (GOLD analysis project Ga0214923, IMG submission 177993) | Freshwater microbial communities from Lake Lanier, Atlanta, Georgia, United States - LL-1510 | ecosystem: Environmental > Aquatic > Freshwater > Lake | place: USA: Georgia | collected...
ACTTCATATATGTGAAGTAAACTTTGCTTGCTAAATCGTGTTCTTGTATTAATTCTGGTAAGTCCCAACCCAAGTCTGGATAGCTTGTGTGACAATATAAAAAATATTTTTCTGGATTAGGTACTAAGTTTAATAGTTTTTTAAAAGCTATGAATAAATCTGGATATAATTTTCTCCTTTGATTTCTCATAACTGTTCCTACTATATTAGCATTGATATCAATACCTAGACTTTGCCTTAGTGCTTCTTTATTTTCTATAGGCTGATAAGCAGAATCGGCAGATGGTGGCGCACTACCTAGATAATTAATCTTGCCGCCGGATTGATCAATTAATACCCTTCCAGCCCAATCAGAGTATGTAAAACACGCATCAGCGTTTGCGTATGTAGCAATCCATTGTCTTGCTTGTGGTGCTGCATCTACCGTTGGCATTATTGCCCACTTAAAGAATTTTCTAAATGGCGACCTTTCAGCAAAATCTAACATCCAAAAATCTCTAATATCGCATACAACGTCTGGCTTAAAATCAAGACAAACATCGTTGAATATAAATTCACCAAATTGATTGGTTGGTATTGAATTATAAGCTTCGTGTTCTTCCTTGGAGCATTTATCGTCTGGAGCTACTCCATAATATTTCCAAGGTAGATTACTACCTCTTTGGTCGTGCCTATGACCATAAGCTGCTAATTCTGCTAATTCATACTTATTAGTACTATGTAGATAATTTAATATTTCTCTTGTGTATGTTGCATATCCAGTATTTAAAAATGTAGCTTCACTGCAAAATAAAATTCTTTTTTTTCTCATATTATTAATCTCTATTTTCTAGATTGCAAATATCAAATTCGTTAATTCTAAATACTATTCTGTCATCATTTTTTTCTACTTGTCTAGCACTCGCATTAATAGTTATTTTTGTGCCTTTTTTAGCAAATTTGGCAATAGTTTCAGCGCCAGTATGCCAAGCCTCACAATATATGTGAGTAGCTATTTTTGTTTTTTCTCCAGTACTCTTAGTCTTCCTATAAGAGTAGACTACTAATATAAACTCTGCCAATGTTACACCATCCATTTTACTAATTAAAGGGTCTTCTGTCAGATAACCCGTAAATAAACAAGAATTCATTCTATGTCTCCATAATTTTTTCAATGATTAAAGAATCGTTTTTACCCTTAGAATTACAACAAAGAACTAAATTATTGCCTTCATATAATATATATTTGTATTTTTCTTTAATGGATGGAAAAGCTACAACATTATCTAATATACATGTGTCATCTTCAATAGTCAAAAATGCCATCTTTTGTCCTTTAGATTCTCCATTTTTAATAGTATATTCTGATATTTCTTTTATGTTAGCTACTATGCAAATATTATTGCCCTTTTTACCGTTAGCTACTTCTTTACACGTAGTATTTGCTAAAGAAGTATCAGCAGTTTCTACTTTAGTAAATGTTATTGGACAACCTAAAAATTTGATTTCTTGATCTATTATCCATTTTGTGCTATCTTCTAAACTATATGGTGGATTAAGAAGTAACTGTATTTCATTTTCAACAATTTGCTGTCTTTCCTTTTTACTAGTTCCACCACCAAGTTTTTTTGTCGGCGCTAAAGATCTTAATGCCTGTAATAAATTAGTCCATTGCAATGTATTATACTCTTCTGTCAGCCATTTTTGTTCAGCTAGTGTCAATGTTTTAAAAATTTCATATTCATATAAAGCCCTTGTTCTACTAATAGATCCATTAAAATCTCTAAAGAATCCTATAGAAGCTAAAGCCTTAAAAGCCGTCGAGTTTATTCTACTACTTAAATATAGAAGTATTTCTAGCCAAGTAAATTGTGTTATCTTTTTATTTTGTTCTTTTTCTATTTCTTTAATTGCTTCTATTACAGCTTCGCCTGTCTTTCCGGTAAGTGATTTTATATCTTTTATACCAAAATATATCTTCCCACCTTGAATATTAAATTTCTCCTTAAAGTTCTTTAAGCTAGGAGTTGTTACTTGTATATCAAATAGCTTTGCTTCGGAAATAAGTTCATATATTTCTTGGTGTGGGTCTTGCTTTTCATTAGCGTAATATAAATAAGATAAAAAAAACTCTTTTGTGTTATGGGTTTTATAATATGCGCTTAGATAAGAGCAAGCTGCATATGAAACACTATGAGATTTATTGAAAGCGTACCTTGAAGATTTTTCAATCCATCCAAAAATTTGCTCTGCCTCTTCCTTAGTAACGATTCCAACGCGCTCTGCTCCAGCTATAAATGATTTTTTGACTTCATTCATGAGGTCAGCCTTCTTTTTTCCAATCGCTTTACGAAGAATGTCAGCTTCTTGTAGATTGAAACCAGCTATTTTCTCAGCAATGCGCATAGACTGTTCTTGATAAACTAAAACACCATAAGTTGGTTTAAGTATATCCTCAAGCGATGGGTGTAAATAGGTTACTTCTTCTCTACCGTGTTTTCTATCTACGTAGTGTTGAGTCATAGACTTACCATCTAACATAGATTTTAAAGTTCCCGGCCTAATAATAGCAATAAGTGCTGATAGTTCTTCTAAGTTAGTTGGAGCAACTTTTTTAGACCAAGACTTACCAAGGTTACTTTCTAGCTGAAATATACCCTTAGTTCTTCCTTCTGCAAATAATTTCCAAGTATCTATATCTTTATAGTCCATTGTTTTTTTCTAATAAGTAATTTAAAGCTTTAACGATACCGTCTATATTATCTCCAAGTTTTCCAAGCCCAGTATTGCAACGCTCACACAACCAACCCCTAAATTTATTATTTGAGTGATCATGATCTAAACACCACTTTAATGGTATTTTTTTACAACACTCGCACACGCTGGGTTTATTTGGTGCCTGCTTATGTAACTCTCTTCTTATTAATGAGTGTTCTTTTATGCACTGTCTACATCTCATGTCTAATTTATCTTTGTACATATTGTGTTTTGGAAATTGATTTAGCGATTTTTCTTCTTTGCAATAAATACAAATTTTACTTGACATATAGATTACCATTAGCAAAAGCTTTATCAAATTCAATATTTTGATATACAGCCCTATGGGTTTTTAGTAACTTGATAAATATGTTGGCGGTATCTTTAACGTCTTGTAGAGCATCATGTGCATTATCTAAGCTTAATCCCATTTTTTCTCTTAGTGAATCCATACTTATAGACTTAACACTTGGATCTGCTTCTGTCCACATAAAAATATTATCCATAAGATCTACTTTATAAACTTTGCTAAACAATTTTTGATGATCTTTTGTTTTATCCCAAGGTCCAAATTCTCTACACAGTCTATCAATAATGATTAGATCAAAACCTATAATGTTATATCCAACTGGTATTGGGTTAAAAAACGGTTCACCCTTCCAATTATATTGGTCTACAAACTTTGTAAATTTTGCCCATACTGATTTTAAGCATGGTGCTTCTTCTAGTTTTTCTCTAGACTTTCCAGTTATTTTTAAAGCACCATCCTCTATTGGATCTAGTCCAGCACTAATAGCTTGATCATCATCTAATATAGGTTTAATTTCACTATTAAATGTTCCCTTTACTGATAAATTTCTACCGTCTAAAGCTATAGCAGCAATTTGAGTAGGCTGCGTCTTGTGGGGGTTTCTTGATCCTGTCTCCCAGTCAAACACAATAAAATCACGATTTGCCATGAATATGCTCCTTGTGTGGCGTAGAACTATACAACGTCTTAAAAATTCTTTGATCCTTATTTTGCTTAACTATTGCCTCGCAAAAATCTAGAAACTCTTGCTCTAACATATTGCCTTTCATTATATTAACTCTTTTGTGTACCCATTGTACATTTCCTTCTACATACCCCTTGGATGGGTCAATTCTATCTAATGATGCTGTCCCATGTCCCATTGCGTGTTCTAAATTATTACGCGAAAAAAATATTGGCAACCCGGTATATTTGCACTTTCTTTCTTGGGCAATAAAAAGATTCCAAATATACTCTTTGGTTACAAGAAATTCTAATCCTCGGCTTTTGGCCCCGGCTTTTATAGATGATAAAAATGTCCCCTGCATATCCTCATAGCCAGTAAATCTTGGATTTTTGATACCGCTTAAATAACAGCGTTTTTTTCTAAATTCTATCCCATTTGCTGCTAATATTTTTCTAATTTTTCTTGGATATGAATTTACCTCATTAGCAATTTGTAAAGCGCTCTTTCCATCACCATATGCCTTTATGACATATTCATGATCGATATCTTGTGCATATTTCCTGTCTGGAATGAATCTGCCATTATCTTTATTTCTTTTAGTTGCCATAATTTTTCTCCGCGTAACTTCCGTTCCAAGATAATATACACAAAAAGACTTTGGAACTGGTTATACCTTTACAGTTTCCTGTATCTTCATTATTTTATCAAGTAAAGTTAAACCTAAAACATCAAATTTAACATGACCTAACGCTTCTAGATCTGTCATTTCTAATCCTGCAATTTTTTCTGATGAACCTTTCTGCTTAACCATTGGGCATACTTTGTGTAATGGTTCTTTAGATATAACAACACCAGCAGCGTGTTTACCTTGAGTTTTAAACGTACCTTCTAACTTAATTGCCTGTTCAAAGTATTCAGCATAGTCTCCATCTAATGATCCATCATCATTTATTCTGCAAAAATCTTGAAGCTCGTCTGCGTTATTTATTAATGCCCATCTAATAATAGATCTATCATCGTCATCCATTTCTGCTAACTGGTCTGATATTTCTGCTTCATTTGGTATAATTTTTGTTATTGCGTTCATTTCTGCAAAAGAGCAAGCTTCATTTACTCTCAATACTTCTTTGATAGCACTCCTTCCTTGAAGTCTACCAAATGTAATCATCTGACTAACCTTATCGTGACCATATTTATCTTTAAGATATTTGATGACATCATCTCTATGATTAGCTGGAACGTCCATATCTATATCTGGTAAGGATATATGATCTTCTGTATTTCTACCGGCGTTATAAAATCTTGCAAACAAAAGATCAAATTCAATTGGGTCTATTTGTGTAATTCCAATTAAATATGATATTAGACATCCAGCTGCTGAGTTATGTACACCTAAACCTTCTACATTGTAAGTATGGCTATTCTCTACAGAAATGTCGTGTACTTTACCTTTGTACTTAATTACTTTCTTTTTTGTAAGTTTCATTATGAACTTTCCTAGCGGTTTTATAAAATTTTCTTACTGGATCATCCTTTTACACTTCTAAAATATCGTCTTTTTCTGTTAAATATTGAGCCTCCACCCATCCCCTATTAGTAGTTAGAAATTTATGATCTTTTGTGCATCTTATGACAATTTTGCCAAACCATAATTCTAAAATTTCTTCTTCAACATCATAGATTAGAGTGTCGTAAACTCTTTGCTCTTTACCTTCACAATCTACAACTTTATCTCCAATTTTTATATCGGATATATTTTTCATTAAGCCGCTTGACATTTTAACTCTAGTATCTGGTAGAAAACATCCCCTTCCCGGCCCGCTCATCCATCCAGAGTCGTTCACGTATTTAATGATATCTTGCACTATCAAAAAATAACCAAACAAATTAGCATTTTTGATTACGTCAAACTCTTCTTTAAATCTATCTAGATACTTCTGCTTGTTTACTTCGTCAGACACTTTCCCCTTATCAATTAGTAATGATTTCCAGCCTTTTCTGCATAACTCTTTCAAATACTCTTCTTCTGACAAATTATTTGGGCATTTGAATTTTGGCAGAATTGGCTTATTTAGGATATCATAATCTTCGCATTGATAATAAATGTCATCTAACAACTTTGATGATTTACCCTTGATTATATAATTATTTTCAGATATAGATATTTCGTTTTTCTTTATCTGTTTGTTTAGATTTGGAAGAGTTGTCTTAAGCTCTGAACATAACAATATTCTATGTAGACTAGCTTGTTCTTTATAACAATAAAAACTGGTTGGAATACCAACATCATGACTTAGAAATATAAGATTATTTTTAGCCAATATATTTTTTACTAAAGACTCATCAACATTATTATTATCATCTATAGATGAAATTATCTCTATAAGATTATACCAACCGTCCTTGTTTTTTGCGTATAAATTATATCCATCGAATGAACATCCTAATATTGGCTTAATGCCAGCGTCTTTGCAAGCCTTGTAAAAAGAAACGCATCCAGATATTGTTTTATAATCCGTAATGCCACAAGCCGGATATTCATTATCTTTACAAATCTTTGCTAATTCTTTAGGTTTAGAAAAACCTTTGAGCAAACTATAGTGCGTATAATTGTTTAATGGAAACCAATTCAATATATCACCTCAATAAAAATATGTGGGGGATTTTACTCCCCCACAGTAAACTTCATCACTCTTCTCTTAATAGTTGAACATTTAATGCTGGACTAGAAGGAGCAATTGTATCAGAAGCAACAAAAGTTACAACTGCCGGTTCACTCACATTGCCAACATCATCAACGTCTACTAGTGATAATACTACACTGTCTCCATGTACAAAAGATCGCTCACCTAAATTTGTTACGTCACTACTAAAAACATCAGTACCTAAAACAACACCATTTACTGTCACTGTTAGTCTACGCTCCATTACATCAGCGTCTACTGGTGCGGCACAGGTTAATTCATAAACTAAACCCATATCTATCTCCTTTTTAAGAAATTTGTAACTTATAAAGCTGGGGCGTAACTCTGATTGACGCCTCCACTTCATAGAATAATAAGACAAAACAACAATACTACTCTCTAGTAATATAACTAACAAGACAAGAAATAAAAGATGATTTTCCATTAACGATCCTTTAGGCTCAAACTATTATAGCTCTGTTCGCCCATTATTGCAGTTTCTAGATCCCATGAGTTGATCAAAAAATTTATTAAGTTTTCTAATCAATAATGTTCCAGCCTCTTCAAAAAAGCAAGGGAAAAATCCGTGAATAATTAGTAACAATCCAGCTTCTAAACATACCAGACCATGACCTACCGCAAACTTTAAATGTTCACAATAAGTCATATTATTATCTTTTAGGTGCTTAGTCCAGTCTTTGTAAAGCTTCATTTTATCCATAATCTATATACTATAGCCTTGCTTTGACTTATAGTTAATCCAGACTTTAGAGAGTATTCATTAATTATATCTTGTTTTTTTCTTGTATCTTTATTTGCAATAGATTTAAATATCTCACTTTTTCTTCTTTTTGTTAAGCCTATATATTGCGGCCTATACAGTCTAATCCAATCTTTTAACTTCGATCTTGATATTCCGTTCCTGTTCGCAAAATCTTGCTGTGACTCCAGTGGATTTTTAGCCCAATCTTCTATTAATTTTATTATTTCATCATATGGTTTAGTTAAATTTCTATCTCTATTAGCTAATCTTACGTTTTTTTGCTCGTTAATTTTTTTTAAAGCCTTTGATATTTTCTGTTTAGTTGTATCAGTTTTTGGTCTATGGCATAGAGAAAGATCATATGTAGACGATAAAATATTTGTTAATGTGCCTCCCTCTGACTTTTTTCCAAACCATCTTATTAAGAATTCTTCTCTATCTTTTGATTCTTGACTATTTTCTGTTGTCCATAATATTTTTAATTCAAAATCATATTTAGCTATTATATTTAATTTGAATGGATTAGATTTATCTAATTTATGATTTTTGCTTCTGTGATATAAATTTTTTTCGTTACTAGCTATTCCTATATAAAATAAATGTTCATCTATAGTATTAGTAGCATAAGTTATGTTCTTTTTGTATAGGCCATAAATATAGTTCATTTTGGTGATCCTCCAGTTTATTATACACATAATTGAAGGATCGCCTAAAATAACCAATTAGTCTTCTACTGGTGAGCTTGCTCTCCACTGCCTGCAACTCCAGTATCTTGCTTTATATTTTGGACCCGGATTTTCATCGCATCCATGTCTCGCTCTAAAACTTTTACGCCTCGCTGGATCATCTCTTTTAATTTCCATGTCTGGGCTTCCAAAATTTACTTTAACTACATTACCCTTCTCATTCTTAACATAAACAGCAAATTTCTTTGGACCTTTTGGTGTTCTAAAAGGTTTATTCAAAGTTACTTTTCTTCCTTGATATTCTACTGCTGATGACTGTTCAACATCTCTTATATCTGTATATTTCATATAATCATATGCCGATGACATATGTGTTTCTGCTTTAGAAATACTATCTTGAACCCAAGCTTCTAATTCCATGCCATCCGTCATCATGTTGTATAGCTCTGTAGCTTGCATAGCTATTTTCTTTAATTGAGATTTAGACATTCCACCTTCACCACCGCTATCAGATTGTGCCTTTTTCCAAGCTTCTTTAGATGGTCTGTCCTTATCTCCAGGTTTTGCAGGCTTATAGTTTTTACCTTCACGCTCTTTCTTTTTGCGGATATTTTCCCAAAGTCCAGGCTTTGCTATAGAAATATCATACTCTTCTGTCTCTTCACCAAAATCTACATAATCTGCTTCTGCTGGAACTTCGAAGTTATATTCTGTAATTTCTTCTTCAAATCCATATGTGTTAAAATTAAACTCAAAGTCTACCGCTTCTATTTTATCACAAAATTCTGTAGCCTTAGACATGCAAATTGCAGTTCTTTGGTCACTATTTGGATATTCTTTTTTCATTGTGCCATCTGACATACAGCGAGACATGAAATCATTTTTATCTTCATTTTCTTTTTTCGAAGGAATTGGCATATTTTCTCCTTATCCCGGTGCCTCATAAAAGCCTATGTTAAAGTTTTCTCTTGTGCAATTAGCAATAGTTTTTTCCATACCATGCTTTTTTAAGTGGTTCTCTATATACATACACATACTTTGATCTGTGTCTTGCCAATTGTTTTTGCAAAAATGGCATAGTTTTGTACATTTCCAATTATTTCTATCTTCTGATATAGGTTTTGGGTTATTATTATCTTGTATTTGTTTAAATCTTAATCTTAACATATCTAAAAATTTATCATGATCTGATTTATCAAAACACATAGAGAACGGCCCACCATCTTTAATAAAGAATATAGACATAATAGCTTGATCATATTCGGGAAATAATTTAGAAATAGCATAATTATATAGTAGTAGTTGTGGATCTGAACACAACTTTTCATAATCTTTTTCTACGCCCGTTGCCCAATCTAACCTACGTCCTGTTTTATAGTCTACCACTTCTATAACTTTTTTGTCTACTCTAGTTACTAAATCTATAGTACCCTTTATTGCCAGTTGCCCATTTACAATTTTGCCATCTGGTAATGTATAAGTATATTTTGCCCAATCTTCTTCTATAGGTATATCAAAGTGAGGCTCTGCTGCAACTATATCTCTATTTCTTGGATCAAATTGACCATTATTAAAATTTAAAGTTGACCACACTAAAGTTTTACATAGCTCCTTATCAGATTTAGTAAAATCATGATGAGAATTAGCTGTATAATATGAGAAACTTTTATCTAACATAGTTTGAACTACATCATCTGAAAATAATTCATTTTTATCTATGTTAATTTTTCCAATCGCATCATCAACAAATAACAATTTTTTTACTTTGTTATTGCTATCTTGATAAACTTTTTTAAGAGATGCTAATAGCTCTAAAGTCTTATGAGTTATAGTTCCAATGTCAGCTTTTTTACCACTTATTGATTGATGTCCAAGGACATAGGTGATAAAATATTGCATTTGACAATAGTCATAATTGTTATAACTAGATGATCTTATATATGTTACTAGCATGTTATTTCCAAATAAAATCTATTTTATCTAGTTCTCTACACGTATCAGTAATAGAAAAATTCTCATTATCTATAACGTAATCAAATAGTGACCAATCAAAATTGTCTCTGTCTAATGCCTGTTCGCACTCGACTTTAGATTTGCATATATCTCTAGTTAATCTTATGACTATACCACCATTTTCTTTTATTGCATTTACTTCATTCGGGAATCTAATATCTGGAATAATAGCTAGTTCAGAGTTTTCCGCAAATATTTTATTGATAGTTATATTGACCCAAGCATCATTTTTGATTTTACGAACAATACTAGTACCAAAATATTCAAGAAATTCCCTATGAGTTAGATATCCAGTTTTATTTTCATTTGTTGGCAAATTTTCCCACTGTAATTTTGTTTTAGCGTTTTTCTGTCTATCAGTACCGTATAGGTTTTCTATCTTAAGTCCAAATAAAGATGAAGATATATCTTTAAGAGCATCTGCGAAATGATACACTTTAATATAGGGCCACAGTTGATAGTCTGCATATTCTATAAACGCTTTATCCTTCCTACACACATCAAAAATTCCCCAACCCATTTTTTCATTCTGATCTTTAGTACATATTTCTAATAAACCTTCAGTATTTATTTTGAAATCTTCTACCATATTCTTATTTTTAAGAATAACACCATTTATGTAATTAGCCGCTGTGTTTTTACCAGACTGTTTTCTTCCAGATATACCTATTATTTTCATATTAAGCCCTTAATTTGTGGAATAAAATCCTTTTTAATTAAATCAACTGTCATATCACCAATGTCTTTAGACTCTATTGTTGGAAAAATTAGATTATAACTACGATTAAATTTACGAAAAATTTCTATTTTAGATTCATTACCAGCTTGATCGTTATCTGTAACAACTACTATATTAGTTATTGGTAACTTATATAATATTTCTTCTTGCGTATCCATAAAAGATTTACCAAAAATTCCAACAGCGTTTTCTATACCAGCCTCAAAAAGCCTCCATATATCACTCTGGCCTTCTGTAATGATTATAGTCTTAGTGTCGCAAATTTTCTTATATGCTCTATGGTAGTTGTATAGATATTGATTCTTATTAAACCCAGTAGGATAAAACAAAAATTTAGGATCTCTATATTCTTTAATAGATCTACCAAGTAATCCCACAATACTAGACCCGTCTTGATTATGTATCGGTATTACCGCCCTATCTTTTAGATTGTCATATTTTGAATAATCACTAACCTGAAAGTATTCTAGTGTTTTTGATTCAAATCCTCTACTAATAAAATAGTTGGATGGTGCGGTAAAATTATAACTTAGCGTACTATCTTCTACATATGTATTCTTTTTAGAAAATATCTTTACGATATCAAAAAATTCATCTTTGTCTTGAACTGGTTTATGTTTGGTAATTGTTTGATTACCTAAGTGCTTAATATTAGTATTTATCCATTTTAAAACTTCTTTAAATTCAACATTTTTACCACACTTTTTAGATAATGCTCCACGTATTAACCCAAAGACATCATTACTAAAGTCATGCTGACAATTTCTAGTCCAACATTTCCAAATATATTTCTTAGTAGAAAATGAGAATCCTCTTGGATTATCACTTTCTTCATGCGCTGGACAGTTAGAGTATATATTGTCTGAAAACTTTTCATAATCCATGTCAAGTTTTTGTAAAACTAATTCTATATTATTATTTAGTTCAGACTTCAGATTCTGCAAGTTCATTTATAATCTTTTTCATTGTGTCTTTGTCTATTAGTCCAGCGTCACCCACTGGTTGATTTTTAAATTCGTTTCTTGTTTTTAATTCAGTCAATTTTGCGTGTGAACCATCCATTTGCATATTGATATAATCGCCATCATTTAGCCCAGCACCATGCCTAGTCACTACCGTTACTAATTTTCTATTTCCAGCTTTTGGGCCATCTTCTGCAAGTTCTTCTGGTGATTTTATTTTGAATATACTAAAAGATGTACATAGCCATATTAATCTGTCAGATCCGCTTACCGCATCCGTACTTTCTTTAGTTATACCATCACGATTAAGCTGCACAAATGATAAGCATGGTATATCAAGTTTGACGCATAGATTATGCAATGATGTAATTTGAAATCCTAAAGCTTGATATTCTTGCATATGATTATTTATTGATTCCGATGACATCAACTTTAGATAATCATATATAATTAAACACTCATTCGTTTGTCCATATTCATTTGTCTTTACTTCTTGGGTCACCCAACGCTTTATTACATTTAATATCTGTTCAAATGGTTTACCAGCTACGCTTATATAGCTATATGGCACAGATGATAATTTTTCAACCGCTTCTTTTACTTTGTTATACTTTTCTACATCATCAACAAATTTACCAGTAGCAATTTCATTTATTGGAACACCACTCAGGTTAGCTATTAATCTGTTTAAATGATCTTCTTTAGACATTTCTGTATCTAGTACTAATACTGGTATATTTTTAGATGAAACGTTAATAGCTACATTATCAGCAAAGACAGATTTTCCAACCTTTGGTCTAGCAGATACTAAATCAACGCACTTTCTTCTTAATCCACCACCTATAGCTTCATCATAGTGCTTAAATCCTGTTGGTATTCCTATTATATCGCATTTGTTTTCTGCTAAAAACTTTATATAATTATCTGCATCACTACCTATCTTTTCTGGATGTTCACCACCATCATCTTCTCTTAGAAAGTCTGTAACTGGATTTTCTAAAATATTAATTATGTCAGAAATTTTTTCAGTACCATCTATTTTTTCTATATCTTGATGAATCTTTTGTGTTAGTTTACTAATCTTTCTAGCAAATTCAAACTTCTTAATCTGAGCAGCAAATGGTAATATATTTTCTATATTGATTGGAAATATCATTAATGATTTGATATATTTTAATTCTTGTTCCGTATTAATAGTCTCTTCTAATCCTAAATTCTTTGCCGCAGCAAGTATAGATGGTATATCTATTTTTTGATCATTATTTATGATACTTTCTAAGCACTTGTAGATGACTTGATTATTTGAGTGATCAAACGTATCTATTGATATTAAGTCTGAAATAGTCACATATCCATCTATTCCATGCTGTAATATACCAGCTAATACGGCACGTTCTGCACCTATATCATTTAATTTACCCATGTTTACCCCGTACAATTGTTACATCTGTAGAATTCACCATACACAAATCTACTATCTACTTCAGTTGATCTTCCGCATATGTGACATTTGATTGTTATTTTAGTTGGGGTTTCTCTTGTTCTCGCCACTGGGGTAAAATGTGGTGTTGTGATTTCTTTTTTTTCTCCAGTATCAACCCAATTATTACCCTTCGCTTTAACTGGTTCTTTTCTTTTGCGATTACTCTCTATTGATCTATTCATTCTAAAATCATTTTTATCATTTTCTACTACTTCTTCTTTAGATTTTATTTGTAGAAGTGCGGCTTTTAATGACTCTATTTGATCTTCACTTAGTGTCTCAATAAATTTATTTATATTCATGATCTTTTACCCTTCTCTAATAGTATATCAGCTTTTCTTTTTAGCTCATAAACTTTACCATCTAAGCTCTGTAATCTAGCGTGTGCTATATTTTTATAATTGTCTATAGATTTCGCGTATTCATTTTCATTTATTATAAGCTGTATCTTAGCCTCATGCTTAGTATATTTGCTAAATTCTTCGCTATGTTGAGCAACTAGTTTTTCTAATTGATCTGCACATAAGTCATATACAACTTTCTGTTTATTAATCTGATCCTGTATGTATGAAGCATAACTGTATAATATATATGAAGCGTCGAATAGTTCTTCCTTAGTCAACTGTTTTAATTTTTCATCTGATAAATCTGCTACTATTAAGAATTCTTCTCTGAAGTTAGCAAAATTAGTATTTGTTTGATGTATAAAATCGTCTAAAGATTTTAAAAAATGTTCTATAGTTTCTTTAGCTGTTTTCAATTTGCTTTCTCCAATCTTCATCGCTATTAGAATATTTTAAAACTATAATATCTATACCGTTTATATTACACCATTCAATTTTATCTTCGTCCTTCGCTTTGGCTATTGTAAAATCTGCTAGATTCTTATGAAAAAAATTACAAAACTCGTAATGTTGCTGACCATGTACTTCTATAGCTTTCATTATTTGTGGTATATAAAAGTCTAAATATAGAACGCCTTTTCTATGAGTTGCTGTGCTTCCAGGCAATTTTACTTCCTCTAGTATTCTGTAACTATGATATATTTCCTTTAATAGTTTTCTAGCCCTAAGATGGTATTTAGACCTTTTTCTATTGTCATCTGCTTTAATATCATACCCGTTAAGATTCCAAGAGTATATCTTACCATTAAGTCCAGTGACTTTCATCAATATAATTCCTTAATTTTATCATAAACAAAACTAGCTAAAGATTCATTTTGTGTCAAAAATTCATATAGATTATTAGCACCTTGAAATTTAAAGAATTTTTCTATATCTTCAGGCGTATCTTGAATATTATTAGTCAATAATATATTTTTAATCACATCATGGTCTTTATTGTCTACGGCACATTGTATAGTGTACCACGCTCCAGAGGTTTTGATTAGTCTAAATTCACATGCTATCTGTGTTATTTCTTGTACTTCATCTATTCCTATACCATATCTTATCCAGCTTTCAGCCGTACTGTTTGGTTTACCACCAGCACAAGAAGTTTTTATACTCCAATTTGCAATCTGTCCTACGTGTGGCCCAGTGTCTTTAGGAACTTGCCACTTCCCCCTGTGTGTTATAACCATATTAGTACCAGCTTGATATTGCAACATGTTTCCACAATCTGCCATTTTAGATGGTGCATATGGCGAACCGCCAGTATTAGCTATATTATGTGTGATGCAAATTAATATAGTTTGATTCTTCATCAATGTACCGCTAATTCTTTTAAAGAACATTGATAATAATCTAGGCAAAGCATTTCTTACACCTGTTCTTACTTCACCCTCTAACTCACAAGCTGGCACCATATTAGATAAAGAGTCTGTAATAATCAAACATCCAGGATCATTGTTAATATAATATTCTACTATATTTAGAAAATCTTCTGCCGTTAAAATTCTATCATCTGTAGATTCTACTATAAGTATCTTATCTGAATCCAAACCTTTTATACCCTCAAAGTTTTGTTTGGATAACCTTCCCTCTGTGTTTACATAAATTATCTTTTTATTATGTTTTTGACATTTAGCGGCAAAGTGTAAAGCACTAGTAGTTTTACCACTCTTAGGATCGCCCGTCATAACAACTACTGATCCTTCACGCAATCCTCCACCTAGCGCTATATCTAAAGCTGGAGATATACTAATAACCTTAAGATTATTAATAGACTCTAGTACCTCCGTTCCACTACGCACAATATCTCCATACTTACTTAGTATAGAACTTGTTGTTGCATCTTCTCCAAATTTATTAGAGCCATCCTTTTTCTTCTTCATAAATCCCTCAGTTTATTAATCATCGACTTAGGTTTAATAATAGATTGTGTTCTTCGCACTCTATCGTCTGTTATTTCTTGTACTATATCTATTGTATTAGTTTGTTTTTCTATTTCTTTAGATTTAGATATTGCTACAACTTCCTTTTTGTAATTTTCAATTGCCTTCACTGCCAATTGATTATACTTCCAACCTCTTGGGCCATAACATTTTAGTCCAAGGTGATAAATTTTATCAAAGTGTTTAGATTTAATTGCTTCAAGTATTAATTTTTCTTCAAATTTTTTCTTTAGAGATTTAGCAGCTTTCATATTCCTCATAAACATGTCGTGATATTTATCACCAACAGTCCAAAATTTATAAGATGGTTTATCCATCTTAAAAGCTTCTGTCCATCTGAGTATTAATAACTCTGCTAAGTAAGCTTCAAAAGTGCAATATTCACCGGTATGAATATGTTTGTAATTGTAATCTTCAGACCATTCTTTTTGAAATTTTTTATTGAATAGTTTCGGTTTTTTGTTTGTCATTGTAAATGATTGCTTCTTCAAAACAGTTTTCAACTTTATCTTGATCATTTAATTGTTCAACTAGCTCTGGAACAACCCACATAGTCTTATATACTATACTGTTATACAATTTACCTATAGTTATAGTCTGTTTAGTCATTTCACCAATCGTGCCAAGTGCAGACCTTACTAAGTATACCCCATCAGCATCTATTGTGTCAACGTTGCAAGAATTAGATTTATATTGTAAACCAATACAAATTACATTTAAGTTATATGTTAAACAAATCTTTTTTATATCAAACCAATCTTCATACTTATTAAAGTAATAATCTAACTTATCAGAGAGCGTAACTTTAAACCAAGTTAAAGTTTTGTCTTTTTTATATTCTGATAACCAATCTTGATATGTATGTATAAATGTTTTCATCGCTTTATTTTAGTTATGCATGGGGGCTGTTTACGATTTAATTTTCTTGTACTATCAGAAAGCGTCGAAGCATTTTCTGTCATAATTGTAGCGCCATTTTGACTAATAAATTGACTACCAACATTAAAAGGATTTGAAGTACTTGGTTTTGTGTAGTGCTTATCTATATAATTTTTAATCGTGCTTAAATTTCTATTCAAATCATTAGCAATTTGATCTAAGCTTAAACCTAGTTCTAGATTCTTTTCAAGGTAGAATATTTCTACCTTTCCTAATGGACCCTTTTTAACCATTTATAAAACTCCTTTGCGCTTTAGTTAAGTATGTACTGTTTCTTGTTTGCAAGTAGGCAGTATATAATTCAAATGTCTTCCTGTCTACATCTTTAGTATTCAACTCTAAGTAATTTTCTCTATGAGAGTCTATGCCGTATGGATCATATATAATATTTCTAAAAGTTGTTAGATAATACTTTGTATTTCCATTTGTAAAAATAGTTTTTGCATAAGATTCTTTTTCATTATTTGTGACTTTACCAACCTTATCATAATATATAGTTGTAATATCTTGTTTAAAATCGTCCTTATTATATTCATTAATAAACTTCATTTTTCACCTGTTGTTATAAACTTTTTTTTCTGCGCAGCACTCATTTTATTAATCTCTCTCAAAAGCTTTTGTTTATTTTTAGCTTCTATTGCTGGCTTATTTTTTTCTTCAATTTCTGATCTTTTATAAGATCCCATCTTATGCCAATTTTTTTCTGCAAGTTGTCCAATAGTTTTTGTGTCTTTCATAAATGACCCAAGCCCACCATATATTACCCTGTTGAGGCTTTCTTTGCTACATGATGGGCATTTTGTTAGACATTCATCCTTTATGGATTGATATACATCTTCCATAAAATATCCACATTCTTCACACTTATAATCGTATAACATCACTTCTCCAAGGCGTATAACACTGCTCCTAGTATACCATTTCTTTGTATATCATTATAGTCTAATTTACATATTCCAACACCGGGAACCTGAGATAATCTTTCTATACAGAAATCTAACCCACTATCTCTATATAAATCAGTCTGTTTGATATCTCCATTTATTAAGACCTTTGAATCCTGTCCCATTCTTGTTATAAACATTTTAATTTGTTCCAATGTACAGTTCTGAGCTTCATCCAGAATCATATAAGCATTATGAAATGTGGAACCTCTCATAGTTTCTAATGGTTCAAATCTAATTCTACGCTGATTAAAATATAAACCAAATTTATCTCTTCCTAGAAAGTATTTTAAATTTTCTTCCATTGGTTGTAGATATGGTTTTATTTTTTCCCCAAGCTCTCCCGGCAATGATCCTATATCTTTACCCGTACATACTAATGGTCTTGTAATAATTAAAGTATCTATTTCATCTTTTAGTAGTTTCTGTGCCGCTAGACCCGCTGCTATAAAAGATTTACCACTTCCAGACGGGCCTGAACAAAAAATAATATCATTTTCTACAATTAGTCTTATGTATTTTTTTTGATTTTCCGTCTTAGCTTCTAATTGATTTTGTTTAGGTTTTTTTTCTTCTTGACGTTTTTTTCTGTTGTTATGTGCTTGTGCTGCCAAAGCCGTTACTCCCGCGTTGCGAGGAACCTAACGATTCATGGACTTCCATAATTACACGAGGAACCTCTTGGAATATAATCTGAGCGATTCTATCCCCAGTACGTATTACTACATCGCTGTCTGATGTATTATATAAACATACCATTATCTCTCCTCTATACCCACTATCTATTACTCCAGCTAAAACATCTATGCCCTGTTTAACAGATAGGCCAGATCTAGGCCATATCAAACCGGCTATATTGTCAGGCATTTGTAATGCTATCCCAGTATTGACAGTCTTTCTTTGTTTTGGTTCTACAACAATATCAATAGTAGAATATAGATCAAAACCAGCATCATTGCAATGAGCTTTTTTTGGTACTTGAGCTAATACATCTACTAATTTTACTTTAATAGAATATTTCATAAAGAAAATTCTCCTAAATCAATTTGTTCAAGATCATTTGTGCTTGCGCCAATTTTATATGATGTTATCTCATGTTCTTGTGGTGCTACTTGTACAGCTTCACTATTCATCCAAGGATCAGTCCATCCAGCAATGGGATTTTTCTTTCCCTTTTCATATGGCAATCCTATATTTTTACGTCTACTCATACATAGCCAATCAACATATTCACATAAAACTTTTTCGTTTAATCCTATGATAGACCCATCTTTAAACAAGTATGCCGCCCAAGCCTTTTCTTCGTTAGCGGCAGAATCAAACATCTTACAGGCTTCTTCTTCACATTCCCGTGCGATTTCTAGGAAGCCCTCTTCTGGAACTGTTCTTAAGATTTTAATTATTTCTTGAGTATTATACAAGTGCAAAGCCTCGTCGCGTTTGATTAACTTTATTATATCTGCATTACCTGACATTTTCTTATTTTCAGCGAAAGCAAATGAACAGATGAATGATACATAAAATCTTATTGCCTCTAATATGTTTACACTAATCAATGTAAGATATATTTGTTTTTTAATATCACTTTCCTTACCAGAGTAACCGATATTTCTAAGGGCATTATATTCTCTGACGGCAACTTCAGATCTCTTTAAAATCTCTTTATTAATTAAGCAACTATCTAGAACTTCTGTTGGGTTGCTATATACGTTTTTAATGATATATGTATAACTATAGCTGTGAATTTGCTCAAAGAATTGCCACACGTTCATACACGCTTCTAATTCTGGATTAGATACGTGCTGTAGTAACGTTGGTACTCCGCGACATATAACGCTATCTAAAGCAGTTTGATACAATAGATTAGAAGTAAAAATAAATTTCTCATTTTCACTCATTACGTCTTCATTTTTGAAGTCGTTTCTGTCTTTCTTAAGCTCAATTTCTTCTGGCCTCCAAAAGAATTCAAGTTGCTTCTTGTATAGATCGAAGAAAACTGGATACTTAAATCTGTCGTATCTTTGTAATGAAAGGTCTTCGCCCATGAAGAGTGGTTGTAATGTATAATCTACATTGTTTTTATTTAATATAGTCTTCATATAGCGCATGAACCTCCTTCGCAAGTTTCTTTCTTGTGCATATCTTTTTCTGTATCACCATCAGAGTCTGGAGTATTACAGTAATAAAAATTTTTGACTCCATATTTAAAACCGTACAACTGATCTTTAATTAATACACTCAATGGGATATTCCCTTCTGGATAATGTGCATAATTATAATACAAATTAACGCTAATACTCATATCTACAAACTTCTGTAAAATTGCACAAATATTAAGTATTGCTTTATTATCTTTCATATCCCAAGCTAGCGTGTAATAGCTTTTACGACTAGAATAATTTGGTACTATCTGTTTTAATATTCCGTTCTTTGCTTTTTTATACGACATTAAGCTTCTTACTGGCTCAATGCCGTTTGTACTGTTCTGAATGACGCTGGATGACTCACAGGGCATGATAGCAGTTAGGGTGGAGTGACGTAGGCCAAACTTTTTAATTCTTTCTCTAAGCCCCTCCCAATCCATAGTATACTCTGGAGACACTAGTTCGTCAACTGTTTTTTTGTACCAATCTATTGGTAACAATCCACGAGAATACTTTGTCTCTGAAAACTTGCTGCATGGTCCTAATTTTTCAGCAAGCTTGCAAGACTCATTAAGTAGATGCCATTGAATTTTTTCCATAGTTTTATGTGTCAATTTTAATGTTTCTGCATCATCGTACTTAAGCTTATTTTTAGCTAGAAAAGCAGCAAAGTTAGTTATTCCAATACCTAAAGATCTACGGTTCTTAGTAAAATTTTCTCCAGCTAAAATTGGATAATCTTGATAATCAATGATGGATTCCAACATTTTTACAGCCATACCGCAAGCATTTTCTATACTTTCATCACTATTTAATTCTAACAGATTGAGTGCTGATAAAATACAGATTCCGATCTCACCCTCTTTATCATCAATAGATGAAATAGGTTTTGTTGGATGAATAATTTCTTGACATAGATTACTCATGTATACAGGAGCGTCCCAAGACCCATGCTCATTAGCATTATCTATATTCATCACGTAGATACGCCCAGTTTCTAGTCTTTCTTTAGTAAATATTTCTGCTAATTTTCTAGCATTAATCTTTTTCTTCATTTTGATTTGGCGACTATTCTCATATTTTTCATATAGCTTTTTAAAGTCTTCATTATCATTCATTGAGCTATAAAGACCGCCCGTTTCTTCTGGACTAAAAAGTGTAATGTCTTCATTTTTGATGAATCGTTCATAGAATAATTTATTAAACTGAACTGAGTAATCTAGTTTACGTACTCTATTATCGTCAGTTCCCGCATTGTTTTTTAGAACGATAATGTCTTCAATTTCATAATGCCAAAATGGAACGTGTACTGTGGCTGAACCGCCGCGTATTCCATTCTGACTTGTTGCCTTTACGGTAGACTCAAAGATTTTTAGATAAGGAATTAATCCAGTATGTATTACTTCTCCACCGCGAATTTCTGAGTTGATTGGCCTAACTCTTCCAATATTTAGACCTATACCAGCCCTACGTGCTGTATATTTGCCAACTGCGTGTACGCTAGAAAAAATAGAAGCAAGATTGTCTTCCACATCTACTAAAACACAGCTAGCAAACTGCTTAATCTTTGTTCTTACGCCAGCCATGATTGGTGTGGGTAAGTTAATCTTGAATGTAGAAAAACACTCATATGCCTCTTTAACTTCGTCTACAGAATCAAAAAGGGCCATTGCTATACATACGTAAGCAAACTGTGGGGTTTCATAAATCTTTCCAGTAATTCTATTCTTGACAAGATATTTGTCAATTAACTGTTGTAACCCAGCATATGTAAAAAGATAATCTCTATTGTGATCAATGCACTGTTCAATTGAGACTATATCTTCCTTAGTCCACTTGCTTAATAAACTATCATCATATACTGCATAGTCAATATTTTTTTTAATATGATCATATAGAGGGGGTGGGCAATCATACTTATCCCACAAATCTTTTCTCAAAGACATATTCAATAGTCTTGATGCCACATATTGATAATTTGGATTTTGCGGGGATGTTAAATCATTTGCTGACTTAATAAGAATCTGATGTATCTCTTTAGTAGTAATGCCATCTCTGATAGATAGATTAGCATTCATCTCTATTTCTGACAAAGATACGTTATTTAAGCCGCGAATCGCCCAATCTACAACCTTGTGAATTTTTTCCACATTATATATTTCAATATTTCCATTACGCTTAGTTACATTCATTATTTATCCTATGTTTTATTCAACTATATAATCTACTTAAAATTTTCGCAACAACCCACTTAATAATCATCGGAAGCACTACATAAATAAATAGCCAAGTTAGTATGACTGAGCCATACTCTTTTTCAAGTTCTTTATGTACGTTTTCTTCTACGAATGAATAGCACTCTCTTTTTAGTTTTCTTCGCGTCTTGATATCAGCGTTACTAAAATCTACACCAGACGATTGACATATTGTAGCCCACTCATTAGCAAATTTCAAGCACATCTTTGCGACTTCACGATCTTGCTTGTTACCATACTTATTATCAATTTCTAAATACATTGGATCAAGACTTACACATTGATCACATTCATTAAAAACCTTGTCGTATGAAAATCTAATAATTGGAAAATATTTAAACTTTATGTAACCGCCAGTATTTTCTAAGCATATTTGCTCAACATTAACAGATAGTGTGATAATCTTTTTTATAGACGCTTTAGGAGTATTGCCATTAAACGTAATAAGAATATTATTGTCTTTATTTTCTATTTTAGTATCTAGTGGCGTATTGCACTTAATATTAAATCCATTCAATATGAATCCATTTGGTGAAAATATACTATTTAAAGCAGACTTTAATTCTTCTGGCTTCATATCATTTCCTTTGTATTAGAACCCAAGCAACGCCATCAAAATGTGCGCTGACTGTATTTTTTTCTTCTTCTGTCAATACGTGATTCTCGTCAGTCAATAGTTCTTTTAATAAGTCGGTAATGTTTGTAGACAACCCGCTATATTTATTGACTAAAGAATCTTGAAAAAATATTTTACCAGCTAATGTATATACGTCGTTTACTTGTTGATTATTTGTTTTCCAGGTTTTTATCCTGTTCGCAAAATCATTATTAAATATAGCTATCTTTGCTCTATCAGTTGGGTCTGTAATTAAGTTAGAGAAAACTTGTACTCTAGCTATAATACTATCAGTTGGCCTATCTATATTTAGTATTGCTACAGGCTTTGGCTCTGGTGATGGTTTTGGTATGATGTTCTTTAAAACGTCTGACAATCCACCCCCAAAAAGAGCATACAAAATAAGCACTAATGCAATGAGATTCTTATACATTTTCTTCCTCTTTATTCAACAGTGGAAAAGTCTCATCTAGCTTTATTACCGCATCTTTTAAATTTGCTTGTTCGCACTTATCTCTTAGGATATGCCATAAATTAACAATTTCAATAAAAGTGTCTGTTTTACCCTTTAGTTTTTGTGATAAAAATTGGTATGCAGACGTTAAGTTCATGCTTGATAGCATCAATAATATGGCAGCTAAAACAGCAACAGTTCTTAAAACATTATCAATATTCATTTGTTCTCCAATATTATAAGTGGCTTAAATTTTAAATCTTTTTCCTTGAGTATTTGTTTGTTTACTCCATGATATTGACATGGGGTTTTATGACCGTCTCCATGTACTATTATACCCGTACCCTTACAAATACATTTTGCTGGATCTGGATCTTCCATAGGTATTACAACTACTGGAGGTTTAGGTACAATAAATATTTTAGCTTCTGCCTCATCGAAAGCCTTTTTGGATTGTAGCTTCCAATCTTCTACATAGTTTTTGTACATATCAGTAATATCTTTTGTTTCAAGATTATAGCAAGTGCGATCTTGCAAAGTCATATTAAAACATGAAAATATTAAACTGATGCCTATGAGAGAAAATAGCAATATATCTTTTTTTTTCATTATTTGTCCTCGTTTGATTTTGCAATAAATAAATATTGTAGTTCTTGTATTCCAGAATCGCTTGTCAGACCGCTAAGAGCAACGCCGTTTGGTAGAGTTGTATATATTGGGCTGAATATTAAACCGCCATCAACTCTATTAGTACCTAGAACACCGCTTCTCAACGGTAAGCCACTACCTTGTTGTAATACAGAATATTCCACATAATCATTTGCGTTTATAGAAAATCCATATGTAGTATTTTGAATAGCAATTACTTCTTCTTTAATCCCACTTTCGGATGATGAGAATGATGTGTTTCTAAATACACCGCTTTGTTCTAAGCGATCAAAAATAATAGAATCAAGTAAACTTGTAGTTCCAGCAAATGTTTCTGAAGCTTGAACTAAAGTGCCACTTCCAGCAGTATTTGTTACTGTCGTATCAAAATTTGTTTTTCTACAAGCAATTGGACCTAAAAATCCAGAAGGAGATAATCCATCTTCACAATCTATAATGTATATGTCATCTATGAGTGTAGAATATTGTGTCGTAAATGGAGAAATGCCATAAAATTTCAATTGCCCAAAAGCAATATTTGATAGACTTCTACTCCTTGGTGTGTATTTTGTTACAACTGCGTTTATATCGAATCCATTATCTTCATTGCCGGGGAATGAAGTTACTATAGTATTTTTTCTTACTGGAATATTAACAGTTAAGTAATCATATCCACCACCAAACGAGTTATTATACTCAATATTATTAATTTTAAATTTTGAAAATCTACTATCAGATGAAGCAGTTACAACTTTTATATTTCCATCCTGTAAGACTGTAAAGCTTGAACCGTTACTAGCAACAGCTGGATTAGTTAATGTTCCACTTTGACTTACACCAGAAACTAATGGAAGTCCAGGATTAAATGGCCCAAAAGATCCATCTATCTTTCTACTAGTTTCGTTTCTATTAATTCTAATCTTAAATTGTTCTCTATTATTTCTTAAGTCAAATTCAATTTCTATATAATTCCAATAATTAAAATATACTCTATTATTTTTATTAGGGGTTACTATTAAGGGTGGTGCTATTAAACTTAGATAATTTGTATCATTTATATTATTTGAAGCCATATTTAAAAGTGGTGCTTCTTGTAAATCTCCATTTCGATCAAAACTCATAGAATAATATTGGTATGAAGAGTTGAATATAGTTACCCCAATAGTTCCGTTAACGCTAGATTCATGGTTAGACTCATTAGTTCGAAAAGATCTATGAGATTTATAGTGAGATAATATAACTTGCCCACTACTATTTAAAGAAACAACTAGAGATGGACTATATTCACTGTCCGCTATCAATGCTATTGGCGAGAATTGCATTTCGTCACCTAATGCCCCATAAGAGCCGCCGTTTGGAATAGATGGCAAAATAGAAAAACCAACAATACCATGTTCAATATTTTTGTTAAATGGAATGTTTACCAAGGGAGAAAAATATCTACCATTTATAGATGCAGGATTACCACCAAATGAACTAGCGCTTACTGTATCAATTTTGATAAATTTTAAATTAGGAAGATCATTTTTATTTTTGATATTGTTTCCATATAGCAACGTAGAATTTTGCAAAGATATAGGTGGGGTTGCAGAGCCTGGAAATAAATTTCCAGAAGGCATATTAAGTGTTCTAGCAACATCTTTGTATGATGAATATCCCTCAAAACCTTCAAAATTTGTTATACCCATTTTATCTCCTAATTATGCTCCGATTATAGTAGTGTTACCAAGAGTGTAATAAGTAACATCATCGAACCTGTTGGTGAATTTATTTTCTAAAGTATTGTACATTACATTGGTTTCAAAAACTGAATCTATTTTTTTATAAGAACCTGTTGGTAAACATGATACTATAATACTTCCATTATTACTAATTTCTTTATTTGTCACTATGTTTGTACAAACGTCTGTAGTTGTTATTGGCATATATACCCCTTTTAGAAAATTTTGTCTATTGTCCAGTTTACTTTTCTTGGTGGAAAGCCATCCACATCACTAAATACCCAAGAACCATTACCGGAAAGCATTTCTGCTGCATCTTTTTCTCTAATCCAAAAACTTCCATCTGGTTGATCATGTCTTTTAGGGCCATTATTCCAAATTCCCCAAGAATTTTGTACCAAGAATAAAGTTTCTTTGTAAATCTCATGAGTATCGTCCATTCCTACCCAAGCCATCGCGTGCGCCCAAGACCCAGAGCGTGAAGCTATACCATGCTTATCTCTGCGACTAGAAAAGCCAGACATAGAACATACACTAATACCATAACCATTAGCAATAGCATCTCTTGCTTGTTCTATTGTGCTAATGAGTGAGATTGTTTTAACTGGATTCTTTTTTGCTTCATTAATTAGCTCTTGTGGAATTCCAGTTCTACCCCACTTGCCACCAATGCTAGAATATGTAGATAAATCTATGTCTCCGTATTGTTTGCGTATTAACAATCCACCTACTTTATTAACAAATCGTGCAGCTACAGAACATGACATTCCTTCTCCACCATGACCTCTGGAGCCATAGATTCCTTCTACAGCCCCTCTTGCTATAAATTCTTCACGTTCCCCATTTATTATTTCGCATGAACGTGTTACATCTACAGCATTTCGTGTAGAATGTGAAACACAATCTCCTTGAACTTGTTTTTCAGATGGTCCAAAATTAGGATCAAATTTTAACAAATTTTTAAATGGTAGTGCAAGTTTACCTTTTCCATTTCCATATAAATCAT
>Ga0214923_10002230_pt1 | contig 26104 bp, 30 predicted proteins | sample LL1510_MetaG_FD_177993 | JGI IMG/M metagenome (GOLD analysis project Ga0214923, IMG submission 177993) | Freshwater microbial communities from Lake Lanier, Atlanta, Georgia, United States - LL-1510 | ecosystem: Environmental > Aquatic > Freshwater > Lake | place: USA: Georgia | collected...
CGAGCGCATATGAAAGTTAAAGCCTCCGTCAAAAAAAGGAGCATAGAGTGCAAAGTGGTTCGCCGCAAAGGCAAGCTCTATGTCATTAACAAGAAGAACCCCAAGTTTAAACAAAGACAAGGATAATTATGGCAAGGATAGCTGGCATAGACCTGCCCCGTAACAAAAGAGGTGAAATCGGGCTCACCTACATCTATGGGATTGGACGCTCCTCCTCCCGCAAAATTCTGGCCAATGCCGGAGTGGACATGAACACCAAAGTGGGTGAATGGGATGACGAACAGCTCAACGCTATTCGTAAACTCATCACGGACGAGTTCAGGGTTGAGGGCGAGCTTCGTTCCGAGGTTCAACTAAACATCAAGCGATTGATGGATATTGGTTGCTACCGAGGACAGCGGCACCGTAAAGGTCTCCCATTGCGCGGTCAGCGGACCAAGAACAATTCGCGTACCCGCAAAGGCAAACGCAAAACCGTGGCAAACAAGAAAAAGGTCACCAAGTAATTCTAATACAACCCAGAATCATTCATGGCAAAATCAACCAAAGTCGTCAAAAAGCGTGTGGTCCGTGTGGATGCCACCGGTCAGGTGCATGTTCACTCCACATTCAACAACATTATCGTTTCGGTTACCAACGCCGAAGGTCAGGTGATTTCTTGGGCGTCCGCCGGCAAAGCCGGTTTCAAGGGCTCCAAGAAGAACACACCATACGCAGCCCAAGTGGCAGCGTCCGATTGTGCCAAAGTGGCCTACGACCTGGGTATGCGTCGCGCTGAAGTATTTGTGAAGGGACCCGGTGCAGGTCGTGAATCAGCGATTCGTGCTGTTTCCACCATTGGGATTGAGGTGACCGCCATCAACGATGTCACTCCGATGCCTCACAACGGTTGCCGTCCCGCCAAACGCCGTCGCGTTTAATTCCCTTACCCGTTTTATCCCTTTCTAACCATACGATACAACCATGGCCAGATATACAGGTCCCAAAACCAAAGTTGCCCGCCGATTTAAGGAGCCCATTTTTGGGCCAGACAAAGGATTGCAAAAAAAGCAATACGGCCCAGGTCAGCACGGTCCTTCCAAACGTTCTCCCAAGAAATCAGAATACTCAGTTCAGTTGGGTGAAAAACAAAAGATGAAGTACACTTACGGTGTTTTGGAGCGTCAGTTCTCCCTCACCTTTGCCAAAGCCAACCGCAAAAAAGGCAGCACCGGTGAAAACCTCATCAAGTTCTTGGAGGCCCGTCTTGATAACACCGTTTTTCGTTTGGGAATTGCCCCAACACGCGAAGCCGGCCGTCAATTGGTTTCTCACCGTCACATCGTTGTGAACGGCAAAGTCGTGAACATTCCTTCGTATCAATTGCATCCTGGTGATACCGTTGGTGTTCGTGAAAAATCCAAGAACCTGGAGGTTATCGTCGATGCGGTAGGTTCCAAAATGGTTTCCAAGTTTAACTGGTTGGAATGGAATCGTGAAAAACTGGAGGGTCGTTTTGTGGATTTCCCGGAGCGCGATCAGATTCCTGAGAATTTCAAGGAGCAGCTCATCGTCGAATTGTACTCCAAGTAATCTCAGCCGTTATCCCCTCTATCTTTTTAAAAAATCCTTATGTCCGTTATTGTTTTTCAAAAACCTGAGAAGGTTATCATGCACAAGGCCAGCGAGTTTCAGGGGTCTTTTGAATTCAAACCCTTGGAGCCTGGTTACGGTGTTACCATCGGCAATGCCTTGCGCCGTATTCTCCTGTCTTCTTTGCAGGGATATGCCATTTCATCCATCCGCGTCCCGGGTGTCGATCATGAATTCTCCACCATCAAAGGGGTTGTGGAAGATGTTATTGAACTGATTCTGAACCTGAAACAGGTTCGTTTCAAACCCAAAGGTGAAGGAATCGATGGCGAAAAACTTATCGTAATCCTCAAAGGCAAGGGTGTTTTCACCGCGGGAGATATTGAGCAATTTTCAAGCAATTTCAAAATCTTGAATCCTGAATTGGTGTTGTGCACCATGGATGGCAAAATGACTTTGGAATTGGAATTGACGATCCGCAAAGGACGTGGGTATGTTGCGGCCGAAGACAACAAAATCGAAGACGCTCCCTTGGGGGTTGTTCCAATTGATTCGGTTTTCACGCCTATCAAGAACGTCAGCTACCAAATCGAGAATACACGCGTTGAACAAAAAACCGACTACGAAAAATTACTTCTGGATGTGACGACCGATGGGTCCATTCATCCGGAAGATGCTTTGAAGGAGGCGGCCCGAATTTTGATTCAACATTTTGCCTTGTTTTCGGATGAGAGCATGGCCCTTGAATTGGCCTCCTCGGATCCTGCCATGGAAATTGACGAAGACTTTTTGGCCAAACGCAAATTGCTGAAGTCCAACCTGGGCGATATGAACCTCTCGGTTCGCGCATTTAATTGCCTCAAGGCCGCCGAAATCCGCACCTTGGCTGACCTGGTCAAGTTCGATATCGCCGATTTGCTGAAATTCCGCAACTTCGGAAAGAAATCGCTCACCGAGTTGGAGGATTTGGTTCGGGAAAAGGGCCTCACTTTTGGTATGGACATTCACAAATACAAACTCGACGAAGACTAAGCCCCGGAAACTTAAAGAAGCTCCGCTAAAGACAACGATATGCGCCACGGAAATACCATTAACCACCTCAGTCGGACCTACGGTCATCGCAAGGCGATGCTCCGTAACATGGCCGTCTCTCTGATTCTTAACAAACGCATCAACACCACCTTGGCCAAGGCCAAGGAGTTGCGCAAGTTTGTTGAACCTGTTTTGACTCGTTCCAAGTCGGATACCATGCACAATCGTCGGATGGTTTTTGCTGATTTGCAGGACAAAGAAGCTGTCAAAGAATTGTTTGCCACGGTTGCCGAAAAAATTGCAACCCGCCCTGGAGGCTATACCCGTATCATCAAGACTGGTTTTCGTTTGGGTGATGCCGCGGAAATGTGCATGATGGAATTGGTGGATTTTAACGAATTGCTGTTGGCCGATGCGGCCTCCCGCAAAGCCAAAACGACTCGTCGTAGCCGTTCTTCCAAGAAGTCGTCTTCCGGTCTAGATTCTGTGGCTCCTGTTGCTGCCGCCGCCCCTGTTGCAGAATTGGCAGCTCCGCTCCTTGAAGAGGAGGCTCCTGCTGTTGTGGAGGAAGTTCCTGCTGCGGTGGACGAGGCTCCTGCTGTTGTGGAGGAAGCTCCTGCTGCGGTGGACGAGGCTCCTGCTGTTGTGGACGAGGCTCCTGCTGTTGTGGAGGAAGCTCCTGCTGCGGTGGACGAGGCTCCTGCCGATGAAGCAAGCGCGCCCGAAGAAGATAGCCCCGAACAAGAAGAGCCCAAAGCCTAACCTATGAAACCCCGCTTCGGCGGGGTTTTCTTTTGAAGGGGGATGGGGCATTGAGTTGAAGGAGGCTATTTTTGTTCTTGAAAACCATCGATTTATTTTAGAACCATGACCGCACCGTTGCCGACCCCCGGGTCTCTACACCTACAGGATGGACGAATTTTTGAAGGTTGGATTATAGGCTGGGATGCTGGGATTTGTGGGGGTGAGCTTTGCTTTAACACCTCCATGACCGGTTACCAGGAAATGTTCACCGATCCATCCTATCGTGGTCAAATGCTGATACACAATTTTGTGCACCTAGGAAATTACGGGGCCTATGCCCCGGACCAGGAATCGGAACGCGTTCAGATCAGCGGGGTGGTCGTCCGCAATTTTTCGGAAAAGCATTCCCGCTTGATGGCTGATTCTTCTTTGCAGGACTACATGGTCCAGAATCAATTGATGGGAATAAGGGGCATTGACACCAGGGCTTTGGTTCGGCATATTCGAAACAGTGGAGCAATGAATGCCGTCATTCTTTCGCACAAAGACCCGGTTGGAGATCAAGGCCAACGGGCCCAAAAGGCTTTGGAGAACCTGCCCGCGATGGCCGGTTTGGATCTGAGCGCCATGGTGACCACCGTTGAACCTTATCGAATGGCTTCTTCGCTACCTGGCACCCCCAAACGGGTGGTTGTTATGGATTACGGAGTCAAACGCAACATGCTTCAACATTTAACCAACAGGGGCTGCGAGCTTCAGGTGCTTCCGGCATCGGCCACCTTTGAAGAGGTCATGGCTTGTGAACCTCAAGGTATTTTGCTGTCCAATGGTCCCGGTGATCCTGCAGCCATGGACATGCAAGTCGCTGTCGTCCGAACTTTGTTGGAACGCAAAATCCCATTGATGGGCATTTGTTTGGGTCATCAACTCTTGGCCAGGGCAGCCGGTCTTGAAACCTTCAAAATGCATAACGGGCATCGTGGCTCCAATCATCCTGTTCAGAACCTCCGCCGAAACCGCTCGGAGATAACCTCCCAAAATCACGGCTTCGCGGTGAATTTGGAACAAACCAAGGAGGCATCTCATCTGGAGTTGACCCATATTAACTTGAACGATCACACCGTTGAAGGCCTTGCATTGCGTGAGAGCCCCGCGTTCTCGGTGCAGTATCACCCGGAGTCCAACCCTGGACCCCATGATTCGCATTATTTGTTTGATGATTTTGTGGCCATGATGGCCTAACTTTTGCCTTCGCTAACGCATATATTTTTCTTTAACCAGCAAATCCCAAGCCCATGCCCGTTATTCAAGACATCTTTGCCCGACAAATTCTCGATTCCCGTGGAAATCCCACCGTGGAAGTGGACGTATTGACTTCTGACGGATGCACTGGCAGAGCGGCCGTTCCTTCGGGGGCTTCGACCGGTATGCACGAAGCGGTTGAACTACGGGATAACGACCCATCCATTTACATGGGCAAAGGAGTCCTGGGCGCCGTCGCCCATGTGAACGATCGTATTGCACCGGAATTGGAAGGGATGTCCGTTTATGAGCAACAACAGATTGATCGGGTTATGATTGATTTGGATGGCACGGGTAACAAGTCCAATTTGGGGGCCAATGCCATTCTCGGCGTATCCCTGGCCTGTGCACGGGCTGCGTCTGCATCTTTGGGGATGCCCTTGTACCGCTATGTAGGAGGCCTGCAAGCGAATGTATTGCCCATGCCCATGATGAATATTTTGAACGGAGGGGCACATGCCGATAATGGCATTGATTTTCAGGAGTTTATGGTAATGCCATTGGGTGCGTCCACGTTCTCTGAAGCATTGCGCATGGGTACCGAGGTTTTTCATCACCTGAAAAAAGTCCTCCGTGATCAGGGCTTATCCACCAATGTTGGGGACGAAGGAGGCTTTGCGCCCAACCTTCGCAGCAACACCGAGGCCTTGGAAATGGTGTTACGGGCCATTGAATCGGCGGGTTATCAACCGGGTGAGCAAGTAGCGATTGCCATCGATGCGGCTTGTACCGAGATGTACGATATCAACAGCGGAAATTATCGTTTTCACAAATCCGGTGGGCAGCCCATGGATTCCGGACAATTGGTTGAATTCTGGACCGAGTGGTGCAACAAATACCCTATCTGCTCTGTAGAGGACGGTTTGGCCGAGGATGATTGGGAGGGCTGGGCTCGGTTAACATCGGCTTTAGGGAATCGAATCCAGCTGGTAGGCGATGATTTATTTGTTACGAACACCAAACGTTTGCGTCGGGGAATCGAAACCAAGGTGGCCAATTCCATTTTGGTGAAAGTGAATCAAATAGGGACGCTTACCGAAACGATCGAAGCGGTCCAAACGGCCTCATCGGCCTCTTACTCCAGTGTCATGAGCCATCGTTCCGGTGAAACGGAGGACAGCACCATCGCCGATTTGGCGGTTGCACTGCGTACCGGTCAAATCAAAACCGGATCGGCATCCCGTTCTGATCGCATGGCCAAATACAACCAACTCCTTCGCATTGAAGAGGAGTTGGGTGATTCCGCGCTTTTCGGAGGCCTGAGCTTTCGTTACCGTCCAGTCTAATTGCAAGCATGGCCGCACCATTGAGACGAATTCTTCGAAACCGTTTTTTGATTGCGGGATTTCTTTTTGTGTTATGGATTTTGTTTTTGGACGAATACCGGTGGTTGGGTCAGGCCAAAGTTCGACGCGAGTGGAGGCTTTTGCAGAAGCAGAAGTCCTATTATGATTCTTCCATAAGGGTCATGACCCTAGAAAAAGCCGCCCTGGAATCAGATACGCTTTTGTTGGAACGTTTGGCCCGCGAAAAGTACCGTATGGTCAAGCCCGGGGAATCGGTTTTTTGGTTGCTGGACACGGTCCAGGCGCCTTGATTTATTCCAGGTCTTGTTTAATTAGCAAGGCCGTGCTCATTCCTGCTAAACAACGTTCGACCCGGTTGCTAAGGTTCTTGGCCAGGCAGACTTCGCCGCGGTTGATCAGGGAAATTTGCCCCAAAACTCTACCATCTTGTTCGTAGCGCAATCCTGCATGGGTGGCTCCTAGCCAGGGTCGGTTCCCTTCAAGGGTCCTTATGCTATGGATTTCAATGAGGGCCTCCCCTGGAATATCTAAATGACCGCATAGGCTTTGCCGCCGTGATGCTGTTTCGGGTCTAAACAAAACAAATTCAGCGCGGGGCTCACCATGGCTGTGAATTTCGCCGGTTAACAGATGGCTGTAAGACAAGGGTAAAGCGATACGGCCTTGCCACAAAGGGACATCGCTTTGTTTAAAGCGTGCGAAGGTCGTGACCGTATCGTGGCCTGAACCATTGCTGGAGCTTTGGATCAGGCGTATGCGTTGCGTGGCTCCGCTAAACCGAATGCCAACACGGGCTTGGTAGGAATTGACAGCCCCCCTACGCACTTGGAGGGTGGAGTAGGGCCCGTAGTTTATCCTCACTTTGAACCGAAATTGTTGGCGACCCTGCACCGGGTAACAATCCGACTGGTCTATTAGACCAGGGTCTAGAGCTAACCGTAATGGAGTACACGAGACAGCTTGTAACACCAAACCTGCGAGCAAAGCATAGAATATTTTTTTCATGTTACGAATTTTTGAATCCTATTAAACCCCTCCTAACGCTCGGACCAAGACCCATTCAATACCTAACAAAAGAGATATCAGAATCCAAGTCCAGATCGAACGCAACCAGGAAGTAGCAACCAAGCTTAGGCTGCTTTCAGGCCGAATGGTGGGGTGTGACTTGATTTTTTGATATAATCTTTCGAGAGCAAGTGCTCGAGATTTTGGGTCCCAGGCATCCATGCGGACATAGGTTCCGTTGGTTTGCTTCGCCAGACTTTGGAGTAGGTTGTGATCGCCCGGTTCGTCCGGGTTTTCGAGGCCAAAGGATTGAACGGCCAAGACTCCTTTCTTTTCAAGAGGCTGTCCGTTGGCGGATGTGGTGGCGGTGTAACGGTAGGTTCCAGCGGCTAAACGACCCAAATTAAGGCGGTATCCCAATCCGTCCGGGATCATCGTCGCATCGCTGACAAGGCGATCCTTTTGGTAAAGCTGGAATCGCAGGGTGTTTTGGTTGTCAAATTCACCTTGCGCATTGCGTAGACTGCCTTCGATGAGGACTTGCTGCGTTTCGTTAAAGAAAGGCCGAACCGGTCGAATTTCCAGACCTTCGGAAGCTTGACCGCCCAAAAGCAGGGAAACGGTTTTGTAAACCAGTTCCTCCAAAGGGGAGGTTGAAACGGAACCTCCTTGGCTGGAGCGATCATCCGAATTCAGGGCCAATCGCCAGCGCCACAAACCCTCGCCCCAGAGGTAGGCTCTTGCCGGACGGCTTTTGTATTCCACAACCCATAAAGGTCGCTGGGTGACGACCCGTTCCTTTTGTTGGTACAACAAGGTTGTCGAAACGGGGGATTCGACCGGGCCCACCGAAGGTGCGTTAAGAGGCGGAAGACGACGCATTCCTTCGGCGAGCTGGCCTCCAGGAAGGAAGGCATTCCAGCGTTGATTTAGAACCGGGAGTACCTGAGCCAAAGGAACCGAGGCCAAGGAAGGTCCCTCCGGCCAGAGCCGCCAATCGCTGGCTGCACCACCCATCCACCAAAGGGGTTTTCCTTTTTGTAGAATTTTTTGGAGTAAGTCGGCCTCGCCGGCTTCCGGGTTGGCCGAAGGCCATTGATGCCAGATGGTGAGGTCTGCGGATGGATCTGCGGCGGCTTTGCGCAGGCCTTGCAGGCCGTATTCCAATTCCACCACGTAGTTTTTGGTTTGTTCCAAGAGGCTTCGCAGAACCCCCAAGTCCGGGTGTGGGGCCTTTGCAAGCAATAGCAGTCGTTTTTTGGTCCGAACCGCTTCGACAAAGGCCAATCGTTCTGGGGCATCCTTAACCTTGTTCTGCTCAGTGGAGCCGCTCAGGCTGCGGCCTCTGAAACGGATGGCATACAAACCTTCTTCGCCAATGGAAACTTTGAAACGAATGGTTTGCTGGGAGGTGCCCGCACCGGGTTGCCAAACACGACGTTCGGTTAGGCGGGGTGAGTCCAAACCGGTGGAAACCAAGGCTTCGATTTGCAAGGATTGACCGGACATGTGATGACAGCGCACAGGGATTTCTATTTCCAAATCGCTATGGGCTTCAACGCGTTCGGGAACGGTCGGTGTGCCGAGGGTCCATGCGGGTTTTTTGCCTTGGTCTGAACCGCAGCCCAAGGTCATCACCGGGGCTTGATAGGTTCCAAAAAAGGACTGAGGTTCAATTCCTTGGTTAAAAAGGCCATCACTGACAAGAACCCACGCGGCGATGGTTTCCAACCCTGCTTGGTCCGAAGTCCAGTTGGCCAGGGGCTCGGTGGATGTCAGGCTTTGGTTCAACCGCACCGAATTTGGCTGGGATGGGTTGAGGCGATTGGCGCCTGCTCCATAGCCTACCACATCAACGCGATGGGTCCCTTGGAGTTTTTGGGTGAATTCCAAAGCAAAAGATCGCAATTCATCGGGCGTGATGCCGGGTCGGTTCATGGACTGGCTTTGGTCCAAAGCCAGGACTACCAAAGGCGGTTGAACGCTTCGCTCTTCCCGCATCCAGGTGGGGTCAAAACAAAGCAGTACCAACAAAAAAACGGCCAATCCGCGCAGCGTTCCCAACAACAGGCGACCCTTCCTCAAAGGTTGGTTCGGACGATGGAAACCGTGTCTTGCCCATGCCCAGGCGAAACCTGCGGCGGCGGACAAAGGCAGAACCCAATACGGGGAACCCCAACCCAGTTCCAAATATCCCATGGTTTAAAGACCTAGGCGGGGTCCAATCCTCCGCATACATTCCAGCATTGGCCCGTAACATAAGAAGCCCGGTCGGATGCCAGGAAGGCAATGATTTCAGATACTTCTTCGACCGTTCCCGGTCGTCCCAAGGGGATTTTGGCATTCCATGCCTCCGAGACAGCCGGGTCCAATTGGCCGGTCATTTCGGTTTCGATGTAACCGGGCGCAACGGCGTTGCATCGAATGTTACGAGATCCCAATTCGCGGGCCAAGGACTGGGTGAAAGCAATGACACCTGCCTTGGATGCTGCGTAATTGCTCTGCCCTGCGTTCCCACCGCGCCCAACCACCGATGACAAATTGATGATGCTGCCTTTGCGGTTTTTCATGAGGTGGCGAACCGCATGTTTACAAACATTGAAGACGGATTTCAGATTGTTATCCATCACCTGATCCCATTGTTCCTCGGTCATCCGGATCAGCAATTGATCCCTGGTAATCCCTGCGTTGTTAACGATGATTTCGAGACCTCCAAAATCTTCCAGGATTTGCTCAATCAACTTTTCGGCCTGGTTATAATCAGCAGCATCCGAGGCGTAGGCCCGAGCACGGACCCCCATGGCCTGCAATTCTTTCTCAAGTTCCAGGGCTGATTCTTGGGAGGATTTGTAGGTAAAGGCAATATCGGCTCCCTGAGAGGCCAACTTGCGGGCGATGCCCATTCCAATTCCCCGGCTACCGCCGGTGACCAAGGCTATTTTGCCTTGAAGAAGTGTATTTGTGTCCATGGGAACAAAGATAAACCAGCCTTCGCGTCCTGTCAGGAGCAAAGCTTCCCTCAGGAGCGTTGAATCATCACTTTGTCCTGAACCCTTAGTCCAAGCAAGGACTCGGCGTGGTTGTTGGCCAGGGCAATTTCGAGGTAACCCATGGCATTGTAGAGCAGCACAAGGTGCTGTCCTTCCACCGCATGGTAATGGCCCTGAATCCGATCGCTGCGGTTTTCGTGTCGTAGGTTGGAGCGAAGCAGCACCTCAAAGGGTCGATCGGCCACAAAGGTTTCAACGGTCCCTTGGTCCAGGTTGGTGTGGAGGTTTCCGTAACTATCCGCATAGAGGACCCGGCCATGCAAAACGCCGTTTTGTTCGTAAACCTTTTCCTGCCACATCCCAACGGTATCCGGCAGGGGCTCCTGCCAAGGTTCGGGTGCTTTGGTTCTTGAAGGATCTTGCCCCAAGGCATGAATCAGCATACCCAAGGGCCCGTCCAGCCAATCCAGCAAGGCAAAGCCGGCCTTGGGTCGTGGTACGGTCAAGGGGTAGCGCTGTACGGGTGGGCTTTCATCCCCTTCAACCAGCAACGGGACCAGGCCTTTGTCTGGCAAGGCAAACCAATGGCCCTGATAACGGACCACGATAAAGGATGGCCAAGGGCTTTCTTGTTCCTTGGTTCGATACCCCACATCCAACAAATGCACCGTACCCGGTGGAAAAAAAGGGAAGGCGGTTTTGAGGACATAAACAGCCTCAAGCAAGTCATATTTGCTAATATTGTGTGAAATATCCTCGGTTCGCCCATGCGGAAACCTGCTCAACAATCGTCCTCTCAGCATCGCGACATATGGATCGCGCAGTCCGTAATCGGTGGTGAGGGTGACAAGAGCCATGGGGAACGCTAAACGAAGCAGAGACCGACCTCAAATTTATTCCAAAGCCACCAAAGCAACGCCTTTTGCCTCACCTTAACGAACCGATGGAATTTGACATCACGGGAATGGATCCCTTGGGATTCTATGGCGCTGGAAACGCCCGACAGGATCGATTGCAAGCGGCTTTTCCGGAGCTCAAAATGACAATGCGGGGGAGTCGCCTCAGCTTGGAGGGAACCGAGCAGGCCATGAACCGGTTTCAAATCTTGTGGGAACGATTGATACGCTCCTATAGCCTGGGACAGGGTGTTTTGAGCGATGATGCCTTCAACGAAGCCATGGCCGGCCTGGAGTCCCGGCATCGTGACGCGAATCCGGTTTTTGATCCTTCCCCCAAAACAGCTTTGGTGCATGGGCCCAACGGCCTCATCGTGCGGGCACGTACCCCAAATCAGCAGCGGATGGTGGATGCTATGGACCGATGTGATTTGTTGTTTGCCTTGGGTCCGGCGGGATCCGGCAAAACCTATACCGCGGTGGCCCTCGCTGTTCGTTCCCTCAAAAACAAAGAGGTCCGAAAAATTATCTTGACCAGACCGGCGGTTGAAGCCGGAGAAAGCCTGGGCTTTCTGCCCGGTGATCTCAAAGAAAAAGTTGATCCGTATTTGAGGCCGCTTTACGATGCCTTGGAGGACATGCTGCCGCCCCACCGGCTAGCCAAGTATTTGGAGGATGGCCTTATTGAAGTGGCTCCTTTGGCCTTTATGCGGGGTCGGACCTTGGACAAAGCCTTTGTTATCTTGGACGAGGCCCAGAACTGCACCCCCACCCAGCTCAAAATGTTTTTGACCCGCATGGGTCCCTCTGCACGATTTATTGTTACGGGGGATTTGACCCAGGTTGATTTGCCGGCCCGTATGGTCTCGGGCTTGGGGCCCACCCTGCAAGTTCTCAAAGGTCTTCCGGGGATTGCGGTGGTTGAACTGAAGGAATCCGATGTGGTCCGTCATCCTCTTGTCAAAGCAATTGTTCAAGCCTACCAAAATCAAAATCAAAATCCAAACAACGGTCATGCCTAATCCTTTTCCGCAAGCGCCGATTCAATTGCCAGGAATGACCGGTTTTTACCGGGGAAAGGTCCGGGATGTTTATTTTCTGGAAGATCGTCGCTTGGTGATGGTTGCATCCGATCGAATTTCGGCCTTTGACGTGGTCTTGCCGGCCGCCATACCACGCAAAGGGGAGGTGCTGAACCGTACCGCTGCCTATTTCCTGGAAAAAACCCGGGATTTGGTTCCCAATTGGCTCATTAGCAGCCCACACCCCCGTGTTTCCTACGGTTATTGTGCCGAACCGATTCCGGTGGAGATGGTGGTTCGGGGTTACTTGTCCGGCCATGCTTGGCGTTGTTATCGGGATGGCGCTCGATCCCTTTGTGGTGTAATACTGCCGGAAGGCCTCAAAGAATCCGATCCATTGGATCGCCCCATCCTTACCCCAACCACCAAGGCATCCGAAGGTCACGATCAGGATATTTCTCGTGAACAAATTTTGGAGCAGGGCCTGGTTAGCGAAGAGAATTACAAAATCATGGAGGAATATTCGCTGGCTTTGTTTGAACGTGGTCGTCAGATGGCGTTGGAACGTGGTTTGATTTTGGTGGATACCAAATATGAATTCGGACTTTTGGATGGCCAAATTCTCCTGATGGACGAAGTGCATACCCCCGATTCATCCCGTTACTTCTATGCCGATTCTTATCAGGAACTGCAGGATAAAGGCCAACCCCAACAGCAATTATCCAAAGAATTTGTCCGTCAATGGCTGATTGCCAATGGATTCCAGGGTTTGCCCGGGCAAAAAATTCCAGTCATGACATCCGATTGGATTCATGAAATAAGCGAGCGTTACCAAGCACTGTACCGTCAATTAACAGGTCAGAATTTGGGGGCTGTGCAGTCCATGGAGATTGGCCTGGAACCCACCGATTGGGTCGAAGATTTTTTGAAGTATCGTCAAACCTTGAGCTAAAGACCAAGGCCCATGAAAGTGCCGATATGCCTTTCAATTTTGGCTGGGTTAATATCGGCAATGGTTACCAAAATGCCGGCTTCGTTCACCCGACCAAAGGCGGCGTTGTGAGCAAAACCAAAATATTTCATGGTAGACGATAAATTCATGTAGGCAGGAAAGAGAGGAGGGACCCGGGTCCCCCATTCCTGGGTTTTTTTGTGGAGGAGATTCAGTCCTTTTTCGTATTCCAAATCAACCCATAAATCATTGATTTCTTTGGGTATAGAAAGTTCAACCTCGAATTCACGGCGGGGCTCTACCCAGTGATTTGAATCGGCAAAATAATGAGTTAAGAAACCGTGAAGTCCAACGAGGGCTTCTTTGGGGTAAGCGTCAAAGACCGTGACTTTGCCGTAGAGGTAACGGATATCTTTCCTACTCACGGACAGGGCCCCCAATCCATCCCACAGATTGTCCAAAGCAAAGATGCCTTTGCGGTAAGGGCCTTCGGGTTGGTAATCCGGTGCCACAAAAGCCCGTCCCAACTCAAGGGTGTACGGTAACACATGGTTGCAAAAATCCGGACTGAACGAAAAAAGCGTGTTCGAGGAAAGACGAAAAGCCCCTTGGGCATCCGGTCCCGTTTTGCGGCATTCCACAAAGCGGTAGGCGGCCATGATTTGACGGTTTTCGGGGTCCCAAACCAGCAATTGTTCGTAGCCATTGGGTTCCATATCGTAGGTGTCCAGATCACAGGCTTTACCGGTTCCTCCGCCTTCGGACCGAAAACAGAGCTCGCGAAGACGTCCGATTTCCTGCAGGCAGGCCGGTGCATTGTCTGCATTGACCACGTAGAGCAGGTTGTTGCCTTTGTTGGTGCTGCGTAGCAGGCGTTCAGGCAACAACTCTGCTTCGATCGCTGCGGGGTCTTGGGCGTTAATGAGAGTCTGCATGGGCATAGGTTGCGGGGTTGGCTGGGTCTAGGCTGTAAACAAGGGAACGAACGCGCTTGGTCCAAGCGGCATCGCCTTCGCCGTTGGATAGGCTTTCAGGCTGCAGGGGCGGACCAAGGTGCAGGGTAACTCGTGTGCCGCGTAGGCGGTACATTTCATCCGGCAATAGAATCATTTCTATATTGGCTTTAATTCCTAATCGTTTACGCCAAGTATAGGTTTTATAAAATCGCTCCGACAACCGTCCTTCAATAAACAATGGAATCAAGGGAATCCGGTTCTTGCGAGCGAGGGTTATGGCTGTTTTTTTCCAATCCAAATCACCGATTGTTCCGTCATGCCGACGAGAAACCAAACCGGATGGAAAGACAATGATTCCGTAACCGGAAGCAATTTTGTCCTGTAGGATGGCGAGGTTTTCCTTCGATTGACGGCCGTGTTTATTAACAGGAATAAAAAGCCCTTCCAAAGGCTGAACCTGCATCATGATATCGTTGCTCATGGATGCAAAGCGATCCCTTACTTTTCCAATGACATCGTAGATTGCTAGGCCATCCAAACCTCCGAGGGGATGATTGGCTACCAAAACAAAAGCCCCTTGAACCGGGAGATGCTCCAGACCGTTGGCAGCGACGCTCACCCCAAAATGCCGCAAAACTTCCCTGGCAAAGGGCAGATCACGCAGGTGACCGTATTCAGTCAGAAAACGGTTGATTTCGTCTTGGTGAATTAAGCGTTCGAGGGCCTTAAACAACCAAGACGGTATCCAGCGGGCCAGCCCGGGGTTCTTGGCCTGGAAGGCCGCACGCAGGTTAATTTTCATAGCCCCTTAGGCCTCTTTAGGTGGCGAACAATGGGAAGCTGGGGGCAAAAGCTTGGACTTCTTTTCCAACCGCTTCGGCGACCGAGGGATCCTGGTGGTTACGGATAACACGGTCAATCCAATCGGCGATTTTTCCCATGTCCCCTTCATTCATACCCCTCGTGGTTACAGCGGCCGTACCCAAGCGAATACCGCTGGTCACCATCGGCGATGCAGTGTCAAAGGGAACCATGTTCTTGTTAATGGTGATATGGGCCCTGCCCAAGGCTTGCTCGGCTTGCTTTCCTGTGCACGATTTGTTACGAAGATCAATCAGCATGAGGTGGTTGTCTGTCCCCCCGGAAATGAGTTGGTAACCTCGGTTCATCATCGCTGTTGCCAAGGCCTGGGCGTTCTGACGGACCCGTACGGTGTATTCCTTGAAGGAGGGAAGCAAGGCCTCACCAAACGCAACGGCTTTGGCTGCTATAATATGTTCCAGCGGTCCGCCCTGGGTTCCTGGAAAAACACCGGAATCCAAAAGCGATGATAGCGAACGCAATTCGCCCTTGGGGTTTCGTAGATTCCAAGGGTTCGGTTGGTCTTCGCCCATCATAATGATACCGCCCCGGGGACCCCGAAGGGTTTTGTGGGTGGTGGAGGTCACGATATGGCAATGCGGAAAAGGATGGTTCAACAATCCCGTAGCGATTAACCCGGAAGGGTGGGAGATATCCGCCATGAGCAGAGCCCCAACTTCATCAGCGATCCGACGAAGACGTGCATAATCCCAATCCCTGGGATAGGCGGATGCCCCGCAAATGATAAGCTTTGGCTGTACTGCTTTGGCTTTTTCGGCCACCCGGTCCCAATCGATGCAACCTGTTTCTTGCTCCACTCCGTAGAAATGGGCCTTGTAAAGTTTGCCGGAGTAATTCACGGGTGAACCGTGGGTCAAGTGCCCTCCGTGGCTGAGATCAAAGCCCAAAATCGAGTCCCCCGGTTGGAGGACCGCCAGCATAACCGCAGCGTTGGCCTGGGCCCCGGAATGGGGTTGGACGTTGGCCCAAGCCGCTCCAAAAAGTTGGCAAAGCCGGTCGATGGCTATTTGCTCGATTTGGTCAACAATTTCACAACCACCGTAATATCGTTTTCCGGGCAGGCCTTCAGCATATTTATTGGTCAAAATGGAACCGGCGGCTTCCATGACCTGATCGGAGACATAATTTTCGGAAGCGATCAATTCCAAGCCGATACGTTGGCGTTCTTCTTCGGCTCGGATTAGGTCTGCTAGGATGGTATCGTTCATAGGGAAGGAATAAGGGGTCGAAGAAAGCGTAAGAAATGGAAGGGACTATAACACAGGGTCTGATGCTTGGTTTTGCTCCCAAACCCATGCAGTACGCATCATATCTTCCAGGCTGTATTGAATTTTCCAGCCCAAGTCACGGGCCGCTCGCTGGTTGTTCGCATAAACCGCCACAACGTCCCCGGGTCTCCGTGGGCCAAAGGTCCAATTAAGACGCAGGTGGTTGACTGATTCAAAGGCTTGAATCATTTCCAAGACCGTTTGTCCCACACCGGTTCCCAAATTAAAAACAGACCAGGGTCCGGCAGGTGCTGCGTTTTGGTCCAGGTAACGCACGGCATCAACATGCGCTTGTGCTATATCGCAAACATGGATGTAATCCCGAAGACAAGTCCCGTCCCGGGTTGGATAATCGTTGCCAAAGACGGTGAGTTGTTGCCGAACCCCCCTGGCCGTTTGGGTAATGTAGGGCACCAGGTTATCGGGAACACCGACGGTGCATTCCCCCAGACGCCCGGAGGGATGGGCTCCTACGGGGTTAAAGTAGCGCAAGGCCACAACCCGTTGACCGGCAACCCGCGCTGGGGTACCGGATAAGACCCAATCTCGGAGCAAGGCCTCGCCGACGGCCTTGGTACGGCCGTAGGGGGATTCGGTTTCGAGCAACGGTGAATCTTCGGTGACTTGGGTTTGTTCCGGGTTCCCGTAAACGGTACAACTTGAAGAGAAGACCATGCCGGGAATCCCGTATTCTTCGCAGGCTTTCATCAAATTCATTTGCCCAACCAGGTTGTTCTGGAAATAGAACAAAGGTTGCTGGGTGGATTCACCCACGGCTTTAAAGGCCGCAAAGTGTATAACACAAGAAATATCGCCCTCTTGTTCCAAAACTTTGGCCAGCTCTTCCTTGCGGGTCAAGTCTGCTTGGTATTGATGGTAGTCTTTTTGGGCGATTTCTCGAATTCGATCCGCGATGGCAGGTTTGGAACGGCTGTAGTTGTCTACGCCTACCACCTGATAACCTGCTTCAAGCAACGCGACGACCGTATGCGATCCGATATACCCGGTGCTTCCGGTCAACAAAACCTTGGGCATGGTCTAGGAGCGCAATAGTTGGAGGAGGTATTGCCCGTAGCCGGATTTGATCAGGGGTTGGGCCACCGCCCGCAGTCCTTCATCATCGATAAAGCCCATGCGCCATGCGATTTCTTCAATGCATCCAATTTTGAGTCCTTGACGCTCTTCAATGACTTGTACGAATTGTCCGGCTTGCATCAACGATGCAAAGGTGCCCGTATCCAACCAAGCAGTCCCTCGGTCCAGGACCTGAACCTTGAGACGACCCTGGGCCAGGTAATGCCGGTTGATATCCGTGATTTCGTATTCGCCCCGAGCGGATGGTTGCAGGTTCCGGGCAATTTCGACTACGTTTTCGTCGTAGAAATACAGACCGGGGACGGCGTAATTGGATTTGGGTTTGGCTGGTTTTTCTTCGATGCTGAGGGCCCTGCCTTCGGCATCAAATTCAACAACCCCGTAACGCTCTGGATCGTTGACGTGGTATGCAAAGACAACCCCGCCTTCGGGATCTGCATGGGAGGCCAACATACGACTCAGTCCGGATCCGTAAAAAATATTATCGCCCAAGACCAAGGCGGATTTGTTGTTACCAATAAAGTCCGCGCCCAAAACAAAGGCCTGCGCCAAACCATTGGGAACCTCTTGAACACAATATTCAAAACGACATCCGATCCGCGACCCGTCCCCCAGCAGTCTTTCAAAAGAGGGAAGGTCCTGGGGGGTCGAAATAATCAAGATTTCCCGTATTCCGGCCATCATCAAGACCGAGATGGGGTAATAAACCATGGGCTTGTCGTACACCGGCATTAGCTGCTTGCTGGTGGCCAGGGTTAGAGGATGCAAACGGGTGCCGGATCCTCCGGCTAACACAATTCCTTTCATGGTCAAGAGACAGGGTTACGAATTTGATCGGCCAGCAAATAGAGAACTGCCATGCGAACGGCGACCCCGTTTTCGACTTGCTGTAAAATCACGGAATGCGGTCCATCGGCCACATCGGATTGGAGTTCCACACCACGATTGATGGGGCCTGGGTGCATAATCACCAGGGGATGGGAAAGTTTTTGGAGGCGGGCTTTGTTAATCCCAAAATACAGAGCGTATTCCCGCAACGAAGGGAGGTACCGAATGGCCTGTCTTTCGTGTTGAATGCGGAGAACATTGGCTACATCGCACCATTCGAGGGCTTCATCCAGCCGCTGCATGACGGGGAATCCCATTTCATCCAGATGGGGAGGCAACAACGTTGCCGGTCCGGTGACCCGTACCTCGGCCCCCAATTTGCGCAAACAATGGAGGTTGGACATCGCCACCCGCGAATGCAGAATATCCCCAACCATTAGCACCTTGACACCGCGTAGGCGTCCCATCTTTTGACGAATGGTATAGGCATCCAAAAGGGCCTGGGTTGGGTGCTCATGGGCGCCATCGCCTGCATTGATAATGCGGGCATCCACCCGGTCTGCCAGGTAACGACAGGTACCGGCATGGGCATGGCGCACCACCAGCATATCGATTTTCATGGCCAAAATATTGCGGACTGTATCGCTCAGGGTTTCACCCTTGGAGAGCGAACTGCCGCTTCCCGAAAAATTAATCACATCGGCCGACAGGCGCTTCTCGGCCAATTCAAACGAAAGTCGGGTCCGGGTTGAATTTTCAAAAAAGAGATTGGCGATGGTCAAATCCCTCAAGGAAGGAACTTTTCGAACCGGGCGGTGAAGAACTTCCAGAAATTGATCCGCCGTTTGCAAGATCAGATCCAGGTCGCCCTCGCTGAGGTCTTTGATGGCAATCAAGTGCCGGGAGCTAAGGGTTCCTGTTTTCATCCGGCGGAGGGTGTTGGGGAGGACTCCAATGTTTCGATCCAAACAAAATCACGTCCGGATTCTTCCATCCATTCCACATGGATCCGTTGGTTGGGCTGGGTATTCACCTTGCGCCCGCAATAATCGGGGCGAATCGGAAATTCTTGGCTGTAGAGACGATGCAGCAGGACCATCAGTTCCACTTTGGCCGGACGCCCAAAATCCAAAAGCGCATCCAAGCCCGAACGGAGGGTACGGCCTGTGAAAAGGACATCATCAATAAGTACAACGGATTTGCCTTCAATCGAAAAATCAATACGGGTATCCGATGGCAGGAGCGGTGTTTCTCGGCGTCGAAAATCATCCCGATGAAAAGTAACATCGAGCAAACCAAGGGGCAAGGTGGTTCCGATTTTGGCTTCTAGGATGCTGTGAACACGGCGTGCAAGCAGGGTGCCTCGAGGTTGAAGCCCGATCAGCACGCTGTTCTCAAAGCGATGATGGGTTTCGATTAATTCCTGGCTAAGTCGATCCAACATCAGGCTCAACTGTACGGGATCGAGGAGGTTTTGGCGTCCTGGGGTCATCTTAGGGGGCGGGCCACTGAGCGCGGGCTAAGATAGTATCAAAATGAGCCTTGCTCAAGGGGACGACCGACAAGCGGGTATGGGTCAGCAAAGGCAGACCGGCCAAGGCCGGGTCGTTTTTCATTTCCTGCAAGGTAACAGGCCGTTGGAGGGCTTGGAGGGGACGAACCTTGACCGCTACCCAAGGGTCATCCGGACCCGCGGTAGGGTCCGGAAAAGAAGACGAAACTAGCTCCATGAGGCCTACCACCGCTTTTTGGGTAACGCTGTGGTAAAAAAGCGCCAAATCCCCCTTTTTCATGGCTTTGAGATTCAGTTTGGCCTGGTGATTGCGAACGCCATCCCAGGTTCCCACCTTCTCACGGCATAAATCTTCCCATGCATAGGTTTCGGGTTCCGATTTGAGTAGCCAACAAGCCAAGGGGAGTGGATTCAGGGTTTTGACACCTAAATTTAGGGCACAATCACCCCCCATGCCTCGTTCTACCCCCAAGGATTCTCCAAACGGCCCCGATGCAGGTGGTCCCGGTGTCTTTTCGCAGCGAATGAACCGGGCTCGTCATTGGGTTGAGCAATTGGAGAGGCAGACCGAAGATTTGGACCAAGCCATGGAGGCCTACCGCCAGGCCATGGAAGAATTGGATTGGTGCAGGGAATACCTGCGCAAGGCCCGTCTGCAAGTGGAGGCCTTGGTCAAAAGCCCTGACTAACGAGGTAAGGAGGCCGGCTGAATATCTTGGATAAAGGCCAACCAGGATTCTGCGTATTTGCCTTTGAGAACCCGAGGGAATTTGTTTTGACCTCCCATTTTGTTCAGGGTATTCATCCATTCCAAGGGCACTTCCTCGGAGAGGATGACAATTTCCATAATACGCAAGGCGTGCCTTCTTTCCACATCGTAGTCGTCGTTCAAACCACGAAGAATGGTATCTAGTTTGAGCAGCAGGTCCACTTGCCTTTCCCGCGCTTGGGCGACTTGTTCCTTGGCCACCGACAAATACCAACGATGACCGTAGCCACCGCTCGTTGACAACCCCATGACGGCGCATTCTCCCAATGTAAGGTCTTCGTCATGAGCTAGTTTGAGACATCCTTCGTTGATGTTCTCCATCGAAAGATGCTCTCCACACAGGCTCAAAAAATGTTTAATACGGCCGGTGATTTTAATTTCGATATTGTGCAAACACTCAAAGCGAATCGTATCACCAATCAAATATCGCCAGGCCCCGGAGCAGGTGGTAATCAAGAGAGCGTAATCCTTGTGGGCCTCCACCCGATCGAGGGGAATCGCTTGGGCTTGCGGTCGGACCTGTCCATCCTCGTCAAAATTTTCTTCGTCAAAGGGAATGAATTCGTAATAAATTCCGTTGTTAAGACTGAGGCGCATGCCTTTGCGTTCCGGCGCAATCCGCGTATCGTAAGCCAAAAATCCTTCGGAGGCCAAATACGTTTCGATCAAGGATAAGGGTCTGGCGCATAAGCGGTCCAAGGCAGGCATGTAGGGGTCGATGGCTACGCCACCGTAGGCAAAAACCTGAAGATTTGGCCAGATATCGTGGATGGACTTTACCCCGTAATGATGGACGATTCGCTCAAACAACAATTGCACCCAGGATGGTATCCCGGTGACCACCCAAATATCCCAATTTTTGGCTTGCAGGGTGATTTCTTGGATTTTTTGTTCCCAATCTTTGATTTGTGCTATCCGATCACCCGGCTTAAAAAAAGGGGTAAACCACAGGGGGATCTTGGAGGTATTGATGCCGCTGAGGTCACCATAAAAATAATGCCCCGAATGATTTAGGCTGGCCGACCCCCCCAGGATCATAATGCCTTTTTCGAAAAGCTCGCTGGGAAAGTTAAAGCGAGACAATACCAACATTTGTTTTATGGAAGTCCGGCGCATGGACTTGATCATATCGCCCGAAACAGGAATGTACTTGCTGGCGGCTTCGGAGGTTCCGCTGCTTAGGGCAAAGTACTTGATTTTTCCTGGCCAGGTAATGTTGGACTTGCCTTCGTGATACCGCTTCCACCAACGTTCGTTAATGGCATTGTAATCGTGAATGGGCACGCGTCGGCTAAATTCTTCCAGCATCTGTCCGGAATCCAAAATGGAGGAGAACCCGTAATAGCGACCGATATCTGTGTTACGGGCTTTGCGCAGGAGGCGCGCCAGGACAATTTTTTGTTGGATTCTAGGGCTTAATATATTGAATTGCAGAGCTTTGCCTGCCTGAAGGGTGCGTTTGAAGAGGGTTCCTAACAGCGCCATGGCTTAGGAATTCGTTGGGCTGGGCGACCAGGATTCGGGATGGGTCCTCCATGCTTCGAGGGATGTTATGGCATCCGATGAAAGGTAGTTGTTGGCTACCGCTGCCTCCAAAAGATCGGAATACGTACAAAGGCTGATAAAACGAAAACCGGCCTCCTCAAAGCGTTGATCAGCGATGGGAAATCCGTAATTGAAAACACTCATAACACACAAAACTTCCAGGCCTTCGCTGCGCAATGTTTCGGCCGCTTGTAGTGAACTCTGTCCAGTGGAAATCAAATCTTCGATGAGGATGGTACGGGAACCTGGTTCGGCACGGCCCTCAAGGAGGCTACGGGTGCCATGCTCTTTGGCTTTGGTGCGAACGTAGGCAAAAGGGAGACCCAATTGTTCGGCGACCAGGACTCCTTGGGGAATGCCGGCCGTAGCAACGCCGGTTATCAAATCGCAACGCCCAAAGGTGGTGGTGATTCGATCCGCCAATTGTTGGCGAATAAAAGTGCGGAATAAGGGGTAGGAAAGAGTGACCCGGTTATCGCAATAGATGGGTGATAGCCACCCAGACGCCCATCGAAACGGTTTGGTGGGAGAAAATTGCACAGCTTTGGTTTCCAACAATATCTTCGCAACAGCCAAGGCGCTCTCTTTTGTTTCCATGTTTCAAAATTACTTCTTTTATTGTCAGGACGTACCTTTTGCGTTTCGAGATCCTCGTGGATCTGAACCGGTTGACCTGGTGGAGGAGGTTTGGAAAGAAATGGAAGAAATCCTGCGTAAAACCGAGAAAACCAGCGAAGTTTCGGATTCTTCACCAATCCGGGAGGTGGTTACCAACGACAAGGAAGGATTCTGGGCCGACCTGATGCAACGGTGTTTGTTGCTGGAGGCAGGTGGGGGTTTGATTTTTAGTGAAAATAAAATGTTATGGATTCTCAGACACGGCCGGTGGGATTTGCCCAAAGGCAAAGCAGAGCCTGGCGAATCCATGTTAGAAACGGCCATACGGGAATGCATAGAGGAATGTGGTTTGGTTGGTTTGGCCCCATTGGATCCTAATAACAATTTGGAAACCAATCATTTGTACTTGTTCAAAGGCCACGTCGCTTGGAAGCGAAGCCATTGGTTTACCATGACTTGTCCGATGCAACAGAATTTGCAACTTCAACCCCAAACCGAAGAAGGTATCACCGAAGTCCGATGGATGTTGCCCGAAGAAGTGCGTTCGGTTGCCTTGCCGTGGACCTACCCTTCGGTCCAACGGTTGATCCGCATGCTTGATCCTCCAAGCCTCAAAGGCTTTGGTCGGATTTGAGTGCCGAAATACCCCTTGCCACAACCGCGGGTACCAAAGGAGCAGGGTTGCCCCCGTGCAATACAATATCGCGGACCACGGAGGAAGAAACCGCTTGCAATCCGGGGTCACAGACCAAAAAGAACGTTTCCACCCCAAAAAGGTCCCTGTTCAACTGAGCAATGCTTTTTTCGTTCTCAAAGTCCAAAGTGTTTCGAAGGCCACGAATCAAAAACGAGGCTCCGATTTCTTGGCAAAAACGGGCTGTTAAATCTTGATAGGTCAGGACCTGAACGCGGCTGTCACCCGTCAACAATTCTTGCAACCAACCCAGGCGGGTTGCCAGTTCAAAGAGGTATTTTTTTTCGGTATTGTGTCCAACGCCGACGACTATTCGGTCAAAATGCTGAAGGGAACGCTGAATGAGGTCCAAATGCCCAAGGGTGATGGGATCAAAGGATCCGGGAAACAAGGCGGTACGAGGGCTCATGGTTGTGGGGAGGGCTGGAGGCCTGATTAAAGAGGCTTGGCGTGCCTTAAAGGTTGTTAACGATATTCAAAAATACAAAAACGGGTGAGACCGTAGGTTAGTACATGTTGAGCCTGGTGGTGGAGACTAAAGCGTTGGTAAGTGATGGCGTGTTCAATCACAAGCAAACCCCCTGAAACCAGCAAACCCCCGTCCAAAATGCGCTCTACCAATCCCTCTTGCCGTGCATCTCCGTAAGGTGGGTCGGCCATAATTAATCCAAAGGGTTGACCGCCCATGCTTGATAACGAAAGCGGCCGGTCGTTGGGGGCAAGGAGGTCCGCATCCAGGACGCTCCAACGGGGCTCGTTTAAGCCTGCGCGTCGCTTGTTCAGGTGCCGAAGGGCCTCCGGATGCCGATCCACGCTTACCAAACGGGCGGCTCCCCGGTTTAGGCAAGCCAATCCAAGGGTCCCGGTTCCCGCAAACAGGTCCAAAACATCGGTCTGGCTCCAATCCAAACGCGTACTAAGGTGATTGAGCAGGCCCAATGCGGCCTTGGCAGTCGTGGGTCGGACGACCCAACCTGTTGGCTTGGCGGCTCCTACGGAATGCCTGCGGCTCCTTTCCCTCATTCGCATGCTGCCTGCCAAATCCGCAGGCCCTCCTGGAGACATTCAAGCCGTGTCAAGGCCAGGTTCGGGATTCCCTGCCCTTGGCCTTGAAAATCCAAGGGCAAAATTTGTTCAAAAGCGTCTTCCAGGGCAGCGTTAACCTCGGGATCCTTGGTTAGTGGCCTTGGGCCATGCAAAATTTTTGCCCCGTGTTTTTCTTTTTGACGCAACAAGTGAAAAAGCAAATCGTGGGAATGGTTCACCAGGTAACGACCATGGTGCCATAATTTTTGAGGCTCCATCACCCATATGGAAACATCCCTAGGGCCCGACAACATCGCAACATGCAATTTTTTGGCATCAGAAGTGGCAATCCTTTGTTGCCAAAAAGCGGTCCAAAGAACCGAGGCATTGTACAAGGGCCCCAAAGTCGTATCCTGGGTTAAGGCCTGGTGCAAAGGTTGGGGTATGGCAAAAACCTGAACCGCTTGAAAAGCGGGCCATGCCTGCCAACCGAGACTTTCGCCCCCCAAGGGACCGCAAACCGATTCAAAAAGGGGAAGAAGACCGGGAACCTGTTCGGGCTTTTCGACCAAACCTCTTCGACCGGTTCCCCAACCCCATTCCGTCACCAAGCTGAGCGGCATCCATGTACTCCGCGGCAGGTCCGCTACCCAAGCCTCCCATTGGGGTTTTTTTTGCATCAAGGCCTGGAGGAAGGTTCGGGCCTGTTCGGGTTGAGGGGTATCCCGGTCCGCAAGCAAACCAACCGTTTCTTCGGAACGATAGGCGCGTAGGGATTCAGGTAGTAGGAGGCCCAGAGGCGGTAAATCCAGAACTTCCCAGGGGGGACCGATGTACAATTCGTTATCCAAGCCCCATAGGCTAGGATTCCGGAGGGATGGAGGGTGTTCCGCCAACAAAAAAGGGCTTATTCCCAGTTGCCGCTCAAATTGGCGTCGACCATGGAGCCAACCCGCAGGACTTTGCGGGTGTCAAACGGAGCCGAGTCTTCCACCTCAAAAACATTGAGCTCCAGGTTGCTTTTTTTGACTTTCCCGGCTCGCAAAATGAACCGAGCGGTATCAGCGTACGGAACAAAGGGCAAGGAGTCGATAGGGTAATTCTTAAAAAGCGAGTCAGCCACCGAAATCAAGATGGTTTCGTAGCGAATCCCACGACGGATATCGGCCGAATCATCGGGGTTGCCGATGACTTTGGTGATTTTCATCTTTCCGGTCTTGGTGTATTGAAGGAGTTTTTCCCACGTATCGGCAAATTCGCCGTTGTTTTCACGGTAGGTTACCTGTGCGGTTCGGATTTGCTTCAGACGGTCAATAACGGCCGCATAGCGTCGGTCCCGCTCCTTTTCGAAACGCAAAGGTTTGGCCACGGTTTCGATGGTTTCGTAGGTGAGCCAAACAATCAGACCCAGAAGAACGAGTTTGAGGATGTTTTGGAGGTTCATAAGGCGGATTTGCCCTGCAATATTACCAACAACACCTCAAATTAGGGTTTGCGTTTACGTAAACATTTTGGGCTCCTTGGTGTTGAATTCAAGGACATGGACCGTTTTTCGATAAAAGATATTGAGGCCTTAACTGGCATTCGGGCTGCCACATTGCGAATGTGGGAGTCACGTTACAACCTGATCGAGCCCAAGCGAAGTTCGACCAATATTCGTTATTACGACCAGGATGATTTGCGAAAACTGCTGGGGGTCGCCGCATTGATGCGTCAAGGGGCCAAGATTTCCCGCCTGGCCAAAATGCCGGCGGAGGAGTTGCACCAGGCTGTCCTGCATCAAGAATTGGCCCCGTTGCCATTGGATGAACGGCTGGAAGCGCTTACCCTTGCCATGATTAGCCTGGATGAACCAGCCTTTCAAAGGCTGCTGACCCGAGCCTTTGACCAATGCGGGGTCGAGGAAGCCATGATGGACCTGATTTTCCCTTTTTTTCGACGGATCGGGATCTTATGGCAAACAGGGTCCATCAATCCGGCTCACGAACATTTTATTACAAACATCATTCGTCAAAAGTTGATTGTGGCCATTGATCGTTTGGCGGAACAAGCGGGGCCTGTCCCAACGTCCAACCCAACGTCCAACCC
>Ga0214923_10002232_pt1 | contig 26086 bp, 27 predicted proteins | sample LL1510_MetaG_FD_177993 | JGI IMG/M metagenome (GOLD analysis project Ga0214923, IMG submission 177993) | Freshwater microbial communities from Lake Lanier, Atlanta, Georgia, United States - LL-1510 | ecosystem: Environmental > Aquatic > Freshwater > Lake | place: USA: Georgia | collected...
CCAGGCTGAAGTGGCTGGAATCTCTGTCGATAATCGAGAGAATAAATCCAGATAAGCCTTCTCGAAACAATGCTTTCCAACTTACCCAGAGAGGCAAAGCTTTGCGACCGGTGCTAGAAGAACTTGGTAAGTGGTCGCAGATTCATCTGAAAGAATTTCACCCAACAATCGTCAAGATAATCTAGCCACACTGCTCTCGGCTATGGCGTAGAAAGATGGCGTAGAAAGTGATTGCCAACGCCATCAACCCAGTAATCACAAGGGAAGAACGAGGTTAGTGCGTTCCAACTATTCTCCGCCAGCAACTCCCTTGATTTAGAGCCTCGGTAGAGGCGTTTATCGAGGAAGTTTTTGCTTAGTCTGCAGTTGTATGTGCAATCTTGTGGTGAGTTAGTTAGTGTCCACTTCACTTACCTTGCTTGGCGCCAATATCGCAATAAGCACCGCGCCAACAATGGCAGTCCATCCCGCAATCGTGAGAGATGTCTGAACACCTGCATTGAAGGCTTCAAGGCCGGAGGTTACCAGTCCGTCCCACACCTGCAATAGAGGTGCCGGTGCATCCAGCTGGGTGAATGCCACCGAAGATTCAAGTTTCTCTGCAATTTCCAATGGCAGACCTTCGGTGGCAGACTTCATCTCAGACTTGTAGGTGTCGGTTAGTGTGGCACCGAGAATCGCAATGCCGACCGCGCTTCCGACTTCTCGGGAAGTGTCATTCACTGCAGAAGCCACACCTTGCTTGCTGTTGGGGAGCGCGGATGTGATTGCCAGGGTCGCAGGGGTTGCTGACAGTGACATTCCAATGCCAAACATCAGAATGCCAGCCGTAAAGTACCAGTAGTCAAACTCCACCGGTAGCTGAGAAAAGTGCAGTAGCGAATAACCGAAGATGGCGAGACCAATGCCACCAAGGATCTTTTGTGGTACTTTCTTGGATAGCGCTCCGGCAAGTCTTGATCCGGGGAGAACCACTAGCGGCATCCAAAGCAGGTGCAGTGCAGCCTCCAGTGGTGTGAATCCCGCAACAAACTGCAGGTACTGCATCCCCACGAAAATGAAGCCGAACTGACCAAAGAATTGAATGGTTATGGATAGTGCGCCTGAGCTAAATCCGCGAAGTTTGAACAATCTTGGATCCAATAACGGATTCTTGGCGACCAGCTCCCAAATCACAAAGGCAACCAAAGCTAAAGTTCCCACGAGCAGACCTGAAATACTCTCTACAGAATCCCAGCCCTGCTCTGGCCCCTCAATGATTCCAAACACGATTCCGCCGACTGCGGCTACCGACAGAACGCCACCAAACCAATCCAAACGGCCAATCTTTTCATCAGAGGAGTTTGGAACGAACAGCGCTCCGAGGATTGAAGTGATCGCAAGACCAAAGTTCAAAGCAAAGAACGAGTTCCACTCAAAGTATTCAAGCAAGAATGCAGTAGCGAACAAACCGAGTACGGCTCCACCACCAGCTACACCGACCCACACGCCAATTGCCTTTCCTCGCTTTTCTGGTGGAAAGGAAGTTGTAATTACTGAGAGGGTTGTGGGCATGATTGCGGCGGCACCAATACCCATAATCAAGCGGGCTACAATGAGTCCTTCTGGATTAGTTTGGTAGAAACCGAATATTGCACCGACAGCAAAAATAGTAAGGCCCGAGACCAAAATCCGCTGTCTGCCAAATCGATCTCCGATCGCACCAGCAATTAGCAATAGACCAGCAAAAACCACGGTGTAGGAATCGACAATCCATGTAAGTTGCGTTTGAGTCGCTTCAGTCTCAACAGCAATGCCCGGTAGTGCCATGTTGAGCCCGGCAACAGCGGACACCACCGTCATAAGTGAAAGTGCAATGGTTGGAAGAACTATTGGGCTTACCTTTTGTGACATCTTTTCTTAGCTCCAGGTGATTTGTAGTTGGGTAATGACCGCAATCAGGTTCAGGCCGAGACCAATGTGATAATCGCGACTTACTTTGCGAAGGTCATCAATGATCAGATCGATATCGGCTGAATCAGAATCCTTGCGACGGATTGAGAAGACAGTCTTTGGGTTTCCAAGAATCAGGACGATCAGCAGTAAACCCGAGATGTAAAAGGCAAGCAGGCCAGTTGACAAGGCATCCCAGGACATAGCCGATCCCTGCCAAATCATGAGTGACAGGGTCGACAGAATCACCACTCCGTTTGATACGGGCAGCTTTGAGGTCATGAACCGAAGGTTTCTATGAACAAACCTCAGTGCCTCGTCAGCTATTGCATGCTGCCTTCCCCCAAAGATGATTCGATAAACAGGGATTCCAAGCATGGACAGGAAGATAAAAATGGCAGTTCCAAATGTGAATGTGGTCACTAGTAATTCTTGCATCTATGAACCTTTATTTCTACAAGTGTTGAATAAATTCAGTTTAAAACATAGCATTAAAAATCAACGCTCGTGGAATAATTTTTCAATGGCAGGAAAACTTTCACCTGGAAGACCGAGGTCTTCTTCGAGCGATCGGTCGCAGCAAATCCTGCAAGCGGCGACCCAGTTGTTTGCCGATAGTGGCTATGAGAAGACCACCATCCGACTGGTGGCGGAATCTGCTGGGGTTGACCCCAAGTTGGTTATGCACTACTTCGGCAGTAAGCAGCGCTTGTTTATGGCCACCGTTAAGGTCCCTAAAGAAGTCGGAACAGCAATCGCCCTTCTAAAACTTGCACCCAGGAGCACCTGGGGTAAACGAATCTCGGAAGTTATTTGGATAGCTCAGAAATCTGGCTCCTTGCAAACACTTGTCGGGGTTATTCGAGCGAGTGCCTCCGAACCAGAAGCAGCTGGAATGTTTCGACAGTTCTACTTAGAAAACCTTCTACTTCCTATAGTTAGCGGTCTGGATGTGGATCACAAAGAACTGAGAGCGGTCATGATGAGCTCTTTGATGGCTGGCTACACCTTTACTCATCAAATCGTTGGGATTGAAAATTTCGTGACTGCTAAAGAGAAGACTCGGAAACAGCTTTTCGCTGCCATTGTCCAAACCATCCTTACACAAGACTTGAAGTAGCGGGACTGCCGTTCGAATCCCCCATTCTTCGCGTTCTACGAAAGTAGACGTTCGCAAAGAGACAGCGAGCAAGCCCCAGAGAGATCTGGGGCTTTTGTCTTTGAGCATTACTACAATGAACTCGTGCCCTCAAACCCAAACACGCTCGTCGGACTGAAGATCGCTGGGCGTTATCGGAAGATACCAATTTGGGCTACCGAGTTAGGATTTGAAGTTAGGCCTGGGCAGAATTTTGATCCACGAGCTTGGAAACTTTGGAAGCCAGTACTTGTGCTACTCAACCAAGTAGCCAAGAAAGAAAAGCTGAAAATCAACTGGGTGCGAATCCATTCTCATTTCGGGCTTAAGGGTGATGTTCCTCACGCCATGGGCTGGTGGGATCACGAACAAAAGGCAATGTTCCTCTGTCACTTTGACAAAGAGACCATGCTTCACGAAGTCGGTCACGCCTTATCCTCTGGATACCACGGAGACCCATGGGCTAAGCAAGCAGCCAGGCTCTATCGGAAGTACCTGAAAGACAAAGAACTCAAAGACGCGATGATTCAATTTGCTCGATACCTATCAGGTCGAAGAGTCTATAAATCCGTCTATGGTGAAAAACCACCGAAAGCACCTGAAATCCAAAGTCTCTGGAGGAATCTGGAGCCCTAACGAAGTTCTAGGGGCCTTTGCATATCAGAACCTCATCGGAAGCTGATCTAGACTTCTAATCAATTTAGTGTTTCTATAAATTGGTTCTCCGGCTAACTGCCAAGATGCTGAGTCTGGAAAAGCTGTAAAGAGTGCACGCCATAGAGCTTCGGCCTCCACTCTGGCTAACTGTGAACCTATGCAGTGGTGCGCGCCAAACCCAAAAGAAACATTCTTTCTAGCATTCTCTCGGTGAATATTGAACTCATCTGGATTACCAAATACCTTTGGATCTCGATTAGCACCGGCCAGGTTGAGAATGATGGTTTGCCCTTTCCTGACCTCGGTGCCGTCTGAGAGAACCTGATTCGAATCTGCAGTTCTAACTACAAACTGGATGGGAGAAGAAAGCCTGAGAGCTTCTTCAACGAAGTTTGGAACCAGTTCTGGATTTCTAATTAATTCCTCTAGTTGATCAGGATTTTCTAGGAGCGCTAGGGTTCCAACGCTGAGTAGGTTCATGGTGGTTTCAAAGCCGGCAATCAGCGTGAAGGATGCGCTGGCGATGATTTCCTTATCGGTTAGTCTCTCCCCATCACTATCTGTATTGGCAAGTATTGATAGCAAGTCATTCTTTGGCTGGAGTCTTCTTTGTTCTAGCAGCTCTGCAATTAGTGATGTTAGCCCAATTGATGCTTCTTCCAATTGGATTAGTTCTTTATTACTTTTAGGAAGATCTAGCCCTATCCCGCCTAAGACTCTTCCCCACTGGCTGCACTTTTCTTTGTATTCCAGAGGAACACCAATAATCTCGCAGATTATTTCCAAAGGTAGTGGCCTTGCAAAAGCTTGCACAAAGTCAAACTCTGATCCTCTAGTTACATCTTGAATCAGTTTCTTGACCACTGCATCAGAAGATGCCTTCCAGTTCTGCATGAGATCTGGCGTGAAGGCAGTGTGCATCACTTTCTTGATTCTGCGTTGATTGGGTCCATCTAGGGCAATGATGGAATCTAGAAAGGGATGGATGGTTTCCGAGTCATACTTGCTCGGTCCTTGGTATAGCTTTTCAGCCAGTGGTCTAGACAACCAATTGGGAGATTTTAGAATCTCAGTGCAGATTTGGTGATTCGCCGTCAGCCATAGCCCAGTGATGCTTTTCTGAATAGATTGGGGTTGAAATTTTCTTCCAAATGTAACTAGGTCAGGTGCAGCAACGAATCTACCCACCGAATCTCCAATGACAACCAATACCTTCATCAGTGCATTCGAGAGCCCAAAATATATGAAGCTTCTTAGGCTTGCCGGCATTGATTCCCCTTTGCCCTAAAGAACCGGCACCGCGACAAGAACCTTAGTTGGAGTCATTGATTCATCAACCTCTGAGTAGATTTCTAGATCCATGCCTGGTCTTCTTTGAAAATCACTCTGTGGAAATTGTGTGGAATAGAAGTTGGCGACTGTAGCAGGAAGTCCAGAAACCGCACCGCTATGCGTTAGATACGCATACCTTCCTTCTGGAATTTCCAAGATTTCTAGACCACTTAAATCAGCTGGTACTTCCTTTACTTCATAACCGGCGAAATAGACCATCGCTCCAGGCTGACCAGATTCGTCCTCCCACATTGCCCCAATTCCTAGAGGAAAGTCATCTCTAGCAACTGGAACTTGGAAGAATCTCCATGACATTTCTCCCCAAAGCGGGCCGATCACTTCCTGAGCATTTGAATTCTCGTGAGTAGCAGCAATGAAGTTAGCCTTGAGGCCAAGGAGAATTCTTTTCGGGAATATTGCAGATTCAATCATTAGTTTTTTCCTTCTGAACCAAGACTTCACCTTAGAAACAATCTTTTCTAAGCCCTGCATACCTTGCTTATTTAGTTCCCTCGCCCACTCAATCTCAAAAGCAAGTATTGAAAGACCAAAGAAAATAAACAGTAGCCCAGGTCCTGGCGTAACCATCATGATAAGTCCTGCAATGAGCAGGATAAAACCAATGAATACAGTCAACGCCCAGCGCACCGGGTGAGGTAACTTAGCCAGAATGTTTCGAAGTTTTTCCATGATGGCATAAGCCTAACAAGGCCTCAAGCAACTTCTTAGAAACTTTTTAGCTAACCTACTTTCACTGAGGTGCTCTTAGTGGTGCTGTATGCGGAGCCTTGACTATTCGTTGCTGTGACCATAGCCCGAACATACTTACCCTTATCGGCGGCAACTAACTTGTAGGCACTTGATGTCTTACCTGAGATCAAGGTGCACTTAGCTGCGACTGTAGGTTTGGCGGCAGTGGCAACGCTTGACTTGTTCGTGCAGCGATACCAGTTGTATTTGAAAGTCATCGGAGTAGTTCCGGACCAAACTCCCTTGGTCACCGACAGTACAGTACCGACCTTGGCATTCTTGCCTGTCATCGCTGCAGCTAAAGTAATCGCTGGCTTAGTCTCGGCTGGGGGTTCGCAGCAGGGCGGTGGCGGTGGTGAATCTGGTACCTGAGGTGTAACCGCTCCGTTTACTGCCACATCATCAACGTAATAGACATCGGCAGGTGAACTTACTGGAATCTGGAAATCTGGGAAGATAACCACTTTGTCATAGATTGTGTTTGCAGACCAGCCGTTGTGCGTTGCAAAATCAAAACTTTGAGTGCTCCAACCTTGCGGCGCAGTCTTACTCAGCTCGATCTGTGAGCCACCGGAGAACAGCTGAACTGCTAGAGGGCTTCCAGCTTTTGGTGAATAGAAATTGAAACTCACTTTACTGTTTTGCGCATTGGTGTAACGCACCGCACCTGCGGTATCAACCAGTGCATTTAGACCTGTCCATGGCTGACCAGTTTTAGTAATGGCAAGTGCCTTACCACCAAGTCCGCCTGCAGGAGCTTCGGCAATAACCGCTGAACCTCCACCAAAAATTCCCTGTGGGTGAGCCGGTGTAGCTTCGGCAGCATTTAATGCACCTAAGGTATCGCCATCTTCATAGTTCAATAGCGTTGAGGTGGCAACTGCCTGTGACCCGCCACCAGCGGCTGCAGCAGGAAAACTAACATCATCAAGATAAAACGCCTGGCCTGTGGTGGTAACCTCTGGAGCGCTAAGTGTGTAATCCAGGAAAATGCTTGCCATGTTGTATGGGACAGCACCATTAAACCCTGCCGTGCCAGGTCGCTGCACAGCAAAATCAAAAGTGTAGTTTTTCCAACCAATCACTGCGGCCTCGGTTGAATATGCTTCCACTGACTGGCCCGCATTAGCTCTATTTTCAACTTTCAGCATCAACTTCACTCCAGCTTTAGGTGAATAGATATTTGCGGTGGCAGTGAGGGTCCCGGTCTTGATCAGAGTCTTTGAACCATCATTGACAATCGTGGTTCCTGCCCAGGAAGCCACTCCGCGAACAACTTTTAGAACCTTGGTGGAGTTTGAATCAAAGCCGTTCACTACTGAAGACAGTTGTTTTCCCCCATCATCGAAATCAACTTTCACAAATGATGTGTCTCCTTCTTCAAAGGTGACTACCAAGTTATCAGCGGCTTTAGCAGTAGATAACCAGGAAGTCAGAAGTAGAGCGCTTAGAAAAAGAGTGGATAATTTGCGAAACATGGGCATACCTTCTTTTAGGTACGTTTCGCACAAAACGTAAATTTCTATAAGAATACAAGGAAAGAGTGTGAAAATAGCCCATAACTTGTTGCTTAGTGGAATCGTTACCTAACGGATTAACAACCAGATTGCCAAGGCTACTATCAGGACTGAACCGACATACTGCAGTCGGATTTGTAATTTAGCGTTCATAGTTTTTGCCAACAAATGTGAGGTGAAGATCAGGAAAAACTGCCACAGGATTGAGCCGCAATAGACACCTGCACCAAAACTCAAAGCGTCCAGGAGCAGGTCGCTTCCTCGTATGGCCGAAACACTGGGGGTTATTCCAACGAAATAGAAAGCAGTTGCCGGGTTGATAACAGTTAGACCAAAGAAAGTTGTGAAGGTGGAAAGGAGACTCTTGTTTTCCTTACCTATTGTTGAGCCAGCTCGACCACTATTCTTCTTTGCATCCAAAGCTATCTTTAGAGCAACAAGGATTAGCAATACAGATCCTGCAATACGGAGGGCTACTAACCACTGTTCCAGAGCAGCAATCAAGGCTCCACCAAGTGTGAAAACCAAAATCGAATAACTGAAATCAACACTGGCCATAGCTAGAGCGGCAGTGACTCCAACTCTTCTCCCCTTAGCCATAGTCGTGGTAATCAAAAGTATTGCCATCGGTCCAAGTGGGATGGCTAAGGCAAGACCGGCTAGGAAACCGATTAGATTGATTTCCACCTAATCGCTCTGTTTCTCGTAGTGTATAAAACCAGTCCGTTTGGCCACATCGTCATACAGCCTTCTCGCCGTATGGTTTGATTCAGCAGTTAGCCAATAAACCTTTTTCAAGTTTCTATCCATAGACCAGCGAAAAACATGTTCGATAAGTGTTTTGCCAACACCTTTGCCTCTTTGGCTTTGAGCCACAAACAAATCTTCCAAGTAGCAAATTTCTTCAATTGACCAAGTTGATCGATGGGTTATCCAATGAACTAAACCCACTATCTCGCCAGAGGTATTTTTCGCCAAGGCCCCGTGGATATCTGCACTGAGGATTCTTTCGAACGTTTTCGCGGTCACTTCCTCTGCCAAGTGAGCCTCGTAGAACTCAAGATAGCCAGACCAGAGCTCTAACCAAGATTCATAATCGGACTCTTTTATGGGGACTATCTCAAACACAGAGCCAGTTTATCTTTAGCTCCCGTGCCATACTTTGGATTAGAAAGAGAGAAGATGGCCCTGACCCACATAGACCTAAACGCTGATTTAGGTGAAACTGAGGGAGACTACTTAGATCTACTCAATGTTGTTAGCTCAGCAAATGTAGCCTGTGGTGCTCATGCTGGTGGCGGTGAACTTCTAAGAGACACGGTAGCGGCCGCTATCAAACGCGGGGTTCAAGTCGGTGCGCACCCGTCCTATCAAGACAGAGAGAACTTCGGCCGAGTCTCGATGCGTGCAAGCATAACTGAGGTTGAACTCAGGGAAATCCTGATTGACCAAGTCAACCAGGTGAAAAACACCCTAATTGAGTTTGGCTCCAACCTCAGCCACATTAAGGCTCACGGCGCCCTGTATAACGACGCTATGGTTTTTGCGGACACCGCGAATGTCCTTTGCAACGTAGCCGCATTTTTTGAAGTTCCGATTTTAGGTCTACCAGGTAGCACTTTAGAAACCCAAGCGCAAATCGAAGGGGTTCAATTTATTGCAGAAGGCTTCTTAGACAGAGCATTCACTGAATCTGGGAGATTAGTTCCAAGATCAGAAGAAGGTGCAGTCCTAAATCATGAGCAAGCTCTGGAACAGGCCAAGCTGATTGTTTTGCACGGTGAAGTAAAGACAAATAGTGGAGCTAAAATCAAGTTACCTATTAGGACGGTATGCGTCCATGCAGATACTGCCGAAGCGAGCAAGATGGCTCATGATGTAAAAGTAATGCTCGAGCAAAATGGCGTTGAAATTGTTCCATTTAGCAAAGCGGCAAATTCATGACCATACAGTTTTTACCTTTTGGAGAAGATGCCGTACTAGTTGAGTTAGATACCTCTCCAGTTGGCTGCTTATCGCAAATCAAAGAAGCCTTCCCAGAGGCTACCGTCCGACCAGGCTTGAGCACAGTGCTAATTTCTTTTCCTAGCAGTTCGGACCCATTACAAGAAGTTTCAACTAGATTTCCAGAACTAACAAAAGCCGATTCCTTTACTTCAAGTAATACTCACGTCATCCCAATTACTTATGACGGTCCAGATCTAAACCTTGCCGCTGAATGCGCTGGCTTGTCGGTATCACAATTAATTCAGTTACATCAGAAAACCCTTTGGCAGGTGGCACTTATTGGTTTTGCCCCAGGTTTTCCATATTTGATTCCAGAAGCTAACTCTGAGATATTTCAAAAGATTTCTCGCTTGGCTTCCCCCAGAACTAAAGTGCCGGAGAAATCAGTTGGGCTTGCCGCAGGTATGAGTTGCATCTATCCAAGCGCATCACCTGGTGGTTGGCTCTTGATTGGCACTGTCGCTGCCGAAATATTTGATGTGAACCAGATGCTACCCAATTTATTCAATGTTGGTGAAATAGTTCAATTTGAGGCTGCAAAATGACAATAGAGATAATCAGCTCTGGGCTCACTTTGATTCAAGATGTCGGAAGAATCGGCTTTATAGAAGTTGGGGTATCGAACTCAGGCGCTTGGGACCATACGGGGTATCAATTAGCAACTGGCTTAGTCGGGCAGGACAATGCCCCTTGTTTTGAGATCTTGCTCGGTAAGTTCGAAATCACTTGCAATCACAGAATCCTGTTCGCGGTAGTCGGCCACGCCAGAGTCGAGATAAGTGACAATAAAGCTGCCTCCGCTACTGCGATGTATTTGAATCCAGGTGAAACCCTGAGTCTGACACCGGATGGGACTGGTCCGGTATATCTTGCAGTAGCCGGCTTAATGATTTCAAAAACTCTAAGTTCAGCATCAACAGATACGCTCTCAGGGCTAGGGCCAAAACCAGTTCAGTCTGGGGATACCTTCGAGGTTGATGCACAAACAGGAAGCGATGAGCTTGTTGGATCATTTTTGCAGCCGAGACCAAAGCAAGGTCCAACCTTCCACTACATCCCCGGCCCCAATCAACTCGAGATCTCAGGAAACTACGAAGTCAGGACGGTTTCTCGCACGGGAATTAGGTTGTCAAATGCTTCCTCAACTGGACATGGCATTCTCGCAAGTTTTCCTGTGCTACCTGGCTCAATTCAGTTAACTCCAAGTGGCAAACCAGTAATACTAGGTCCAGATGCAGGAACAACAGGCGGTTACCCTGTGGCAGGTGTTATCATCAGGGCCGAGCAGGATTACTTATCTCACCTTATTCCAGGAAGCCAAATACGGCTCGAACCTATAACGCCCCAACAAGCAAAAACGAAACTGCAACTACTTGAGAAATACCTAACGCACGCTGTGATTAGACCCAGCAACATGGGAGCTTGGTGATTGGCTCTATGATCAAGAATTGCATGCCTAGGGGTAAATAGGCCCCTACTTCAGACCTTATTGATTTGGGCGGATTTTGCCCAATTCGCTACGTGGCTAATCAGCACTATACCCATGCCTGACGATCTTGAATCCGGTTCGACTGACCAAGTGGAATTTTGGGTTAGCCAGCGAGCAATGCCGAGAGCCGCACCTGACTGATCCTTAGCGATGACTCCGTGAATCTCACCACTGAGAATCCTCTTGAAAGTCCTTTGGACTACCGCTTGGTCAACTTCGGTTTGGTAGAAACCCAGCTAGTCATGCCAAAGTTCAAACCAGAAAGTGAAGTCGGCTTCCGGGATTGTAGTCATTGCTACCATTGTGACGGTCTATTCTGGCTGGAAGACCCATGAGAATCTGGCAAAGGTTTACCTGGAATTGGTTTACCTTTCGTTAACTAATTTTCGACGTGTCTTTATAGAAGATTTTACTCAGTTGCAAAAACATAGGGCCGTGAAAAAAACATACACACGATATGTGGCACTCGGGGACTCCCTGACTGAGGGTTTGGGCGACGAAACCTTCAAACAAAGTCGTATCGACGCAGGATGGGCTGACCGCTTTGCTGGACTGCTAGCCCTAGAAGCGGCAGGTCAAGGCAAAGATTTTTTCTACGCCAATCTCGCCCTGCGTGGAAAGAAAATTCAGCACGTCTTTGATGAGCAGCTAAGAAAAGCGCTGATCTTAAACCCTGACATCATCACTATTATGGCGGGGCAGAATGACCTGCTCGGCAGTAAAGGGCGTTTGAGCGAACTTGAACACCAGCTCAAAATTGGCATAGCCAAGCTGCAAGGACGAGGCATCACAGTACTTTTAGCTAATTCTATAAACCCAAATCATTTGGCTGTTTTCCGACCATTAGCTCATCTAGCTGAGGAAATGTCGATGATGCTTGGCCGAGTTGCGGAGGAAATGAAAGTTCCACTCCATGACATACACGGAATAAAGCAGTTCTCTAATCTGGCCTTTTGGGCCTCAGACATGGTTCATTTTTCAAGCCAAGGACACATTCTGGTGGCCAACCGCGCAGCGGAGCTGCTTGGGCTTTCGCACAGAATTTGCGATCAGTTTGAAAACTTAGACTTGAGAACCAGGAGGCGACTCGGTGAGTTGCTTCGCTGGGTGATAGTTGACGTTATACCGTTTTGTTGGAGAAGAATTCGCAGAGTCTCTTCAGGGGACGGCCTTGAGCCGAAACTACCCGAATACATCAGATACGACGGGCCTAGGCAGCGAGCCCTTCACATTAGCTCTCCGACTGAACCTGCGTTGCAGTAGCCTTTCTCGATTTACGCTTACGCAGCGATTCCCTTGCGATCTCAAAAGGAAGGGGCAAAGAACTTAGAATGACAAAACCGATTATCCATAGCTCAAGGTGCTTTTGAACTACTGGGACATTGCCTAAACCCCAACCCAGGAGGGTTAGGCCTCCAGCCCACAAGATTGCTCCTAGAAAGTTGTAGCGCAAATACTTCTTTCCATCCATCCCCATAATGCCCACCAACATAGGGACCAAAGCGCGCAAAACAGGAATAAATCGCGCAAGAACTATAGCCCGAGGTCCATATCGATCTAGTATTTCTTGAGATTTTGCAATCGAATTCTCATTAACCAGCCAATTACGTTTACCTCTTTTTAGTAAAGATGGACCAATACGCCTTCCCAGAACAAAGCCAACCTGACTTCCAGCAATTGCGGCGATGACAAGTAGTGGGATTGAAAGTATGTTAAGCCAAACATTGGATGATGCACTCAGTGAAAGACCGAATACAAACAGCAGCGAATCGCCAGGAAGGAAGGAGAGAATTACCGTTGAAGTTTCGAGGAACAATATTAGACAAACCCCGGCTAATGCATATGGGCCAAAAAGGTCTATCAGTTCTTGAGCATCAAGCAATTTTTACTCCAGAAAGTTCCTTGAGGCTTTGCTGGCTAACTAGTTTTGCGTAGTGCTTCAGCAGCTCTTGGTTATTGGCTTCCCAGGATTTATTTAGAATCGCTCTTCGACCACCCTCAGAAATCCTGGCACGCAAAGATTGGTCGCCAATTAGTGCTTCGACCTTGGTGCGATATCCATCAGTGTCGTCGGGGGTAATCAAGAATCCCGAAACAGCGTTTTCGATTAGATATTTTGGTCCGCCAGAATAGGGGGCAATCACAGCAACCCCAGCAGCTTGGGCCTCCTGAATTGTCTGTCCATAAGTTTCTTCCATTCCAAAATGAACGAAGATGTCCATCGCGGCATAGTGTGCAGCCAGCGACTCCCCTGTTTTTAGACCGACGAAGTGGACGTTTGGTTGATCCAAAACTTCGTCCAGTTTGGCTCTCATGGGGCCTTCGCCCACAATCAGGAGTACTACATTAGCTAAGCCCAAAAACTCCTGGAAACGTTCAACTTGCTTTTCCGGTGCAAGTCTGCCCACGTAACCGATAACTATTTCTCCGTTCGGTGCTAGCTTGCTTTTTAATTCAAGAGCGGTTTCACTTAGTTTCTTGTTTGGATGGAATAGCGTCTGATCCACCCCTCTTCCCCAGATTTCGATGTTACTGACTTTTAGCCTTGTCAAGTAATTACTTATTTCTTGAGTCGGGACTAGGTTCAAGGTCGCATTCGAATGGACGGCTGCAAAAAAACGATCGACATACTGGCTGAGTATGCCAAAACCATACCGCCTTGCATATCCCGCGATGTCAGTCTGAAAAACTGCGACACTGGGCACTGAATTGCGTTTTGCCCACATTAGAGCCTGCTGACCCATTAATAGTGGGGAAGCCACATGAATGACATCAGGGCTGAATTCCTCGAGAGCCTCGTTTAGTCCCGCGAATGGAAGAGCCAGCGAAAAGCCAAAAAGTTGCAGGGAAGGAGCCTTTACCACTCTGACACCTTGATACCGTTCACCTGAGACCGCAGGAGCAATAACAATTGCATCGATTCCGGATTGCTGGAGACTCTCAAGCACTCGAAGCACACTATTGGTAACCCCGTTTACCGCCGGAAGAAAACTCTCGGTAACTATCGCGACTCTAGGCTTCACGCCTAAACCATACAAATTTTGATTCCTGGATTAGGCGTATAGAGGTAAAGGTTAAATTAACTAGCGGCAAATTTTCTCTACCCGAGAACTATTGCTAAATTTCAGGCTTCGACTGCTACGGGATACTCCTCAGTAGAAGTCATTCGTTGGAGCATATGCCTAAAACTTTTTGCGCATCCAGTTAACTTAAGCGTTTGAACTTAGTCTGAGATTTTGGCTGATGAGCGTTGCTGTCAGCCACGCTTACTGTGGCTTTTGGAACAGATGCCGGTGCCGCAGCATAAGTTTGAACTGCTATCTACGCCTTGTGTTCAACTTCAACTTTTCCAAACCCAAGATTGACTAAAAGTCCGACAAACCCAACGGTCAGGATCAAACTGTTTAGATACTGGAGTTGATCGTCGAGGCTGACCATCAAAATGACGCCACCAAGAACAATCAGGTTAAAGAATATTCGGGTGAGAGCTGCCTGACGCCAGACTGTCATTCTTGAACTTATTACATGCAAGGCTGGCATGAATGCTCCACCGAAAGCCAAAACATAAAGGATTAGCACGGCAGGCTTTGCACCGAAGTAGAGAAGTCCGTTCTCGCTGAAACTTGGCTCAGAAGGCATGACCACTGTCCTAAGCACGAATAGTGAAACCAGGAATATGGCTGCGATCACGAAAGTTAGCGTTCGGTTACGCTTCTGCCAGTTGAACGTGGCTGAGCTAACTAGAAATAAAAAGCCTAAAACAAACGGCGCTATTGATACGGCAACGGCCATAGCAAGATCGACTGGTTTGATTGCGATGACTATCCCCCAACCCATGAAAGCTAGACCAAACAGAGCGACGGCGATACCAAAGTCGCGAAATGGGTTTACCTTTAAAGACCAAAACTTAAATCCGACAAGTGCAAAAATTCCACTTCCGAGCATGAAAAACAAAACAATGTTAAGAACACTTGGTGCTGGTAGCATTTGATTCCCCTTAATAAGTTAGTGTGAGTAAAGTTTATTGGTAAGCCGCTGCTGGCATGGCTTTATAAATTGGTAACAATTAGATAAAAGGATTCCGGTATTCCCTTCTTGTAGTATTATTACTACATAGCGAAAGGACACCATGTCTGCAGAACTAATTAGGAACCTGCTAATCTTCATCACCCTTGGAATTGCTGTTTTCAGGGTAGTTTTGAACGAACTGGACATCAGATCAAGTGCCAAGGCGTTAGGCGATGAAACTGTAGCCAAAGCTGTTGCGTATGTGAGAACAAAGCATCGCTTTGAATCAAGCACAATCGGCTTTCAAGCTCTGCTGACATCTAGTTTTTTGCTTCTTGGTTGGTTTGGTGAGATTCAGCGGGTGACAGCTGGCTGGGTCTCAGGAGCAATTTGGCAGGACCTCCTATTTCTCCTAACTATCGGGCTAGGTCTCTATCTAATTGGTATTCCAGCAAGCATCTACAGCACATTCGTTATTGAAGCCAAGTATGGCTTTAATCGGACCACCGCAGCGACTTTTATCACCGATCGCATAAAGGGCCTTGTGATTGGAGCACTAATTGGTGTCCCTATTATTTTGTTGTTGCTCTGGATTTATCAAGTTATCCCGACCCAACTTTGGTGGATCGCCTTCCTAATCCTCACGGGGGTGCAATTCATACTCTTTGCAATAGGAACTACAGTATTACTGCCACTTTTCAACAAACTTCAAGAACTTCCTGCTGGGGAGCTCCGGGATAAAATCGAGCAACTCTGCAAAGAATTGAACTACAAAGTCAAGCGCATTTTTGTAATGGATGCCTCTAAACGATCCTCAAAAACAAACGCTTTCTTCAGCGGCATTGGAAAAACCAAGACTATTGTTCTTTTTGATTCAATGATTGAAAAGCACACGGTAGATGAAGTTGTTGGGGTTCTAGGTCATGAAATTGGTCATGATCGCCTTGGGCACGTCAGGAGCGGATTCATCAACGCAACTGTTCAGACTTTTCTAATATTTGCCCTGTTCGGCTGGGCTTTGCAGGAGCCCGCCCTAACCCAGGCCCTGGGTGGAGAAGGAACTAAATTAGTGCTTTCACTAATCGCATTCGGGATGCTTTTCTCTCCGTTGAACTTTGTCCTGTCAGTGATTCAGAATGTTATTTCGCGAAGGAATGAGCACGCTTCGGATATATTTGCTTCAAAGGTTTATGGTCCAAAGCCCATCATTTCAGCGCTCAGCAGATTACAAAGAGACAACTTGTCGAATCCAAATCCACACCCGCTATTTGTTGCTGTCTACTACTCGCATCCACCAGTTGAACAAAGAGTGGCGCATGTTGAGAGGTTGGCTAAGGCTTAACTTTATTTCTTCGAAGAGTATTCCAAATGCTAAAAGAAGCAAACAGTACCGGGATTGCACCGATAAATAGCCCGTTACCATTGATCAAAGTTATTGCTAGCCAGATACCACTTGCTAGTCCGAATAAGGCAAAGACGATTGTCACAATCATCCAGCTCTTCCGCCTTATCCAGGAAAGCCCAAAAGCAATGATGCTGCTTAGATAAATCACTAGCAAAATAATTGAAACTAGTAGAGCCAAACTTTCCATAGTTCCTCCTTTGAATTGATTATCTAGGCAGGACTGCTAAATAGCCAGAGATTGACCAACTATTTCTTTGCCACCCAGTGTATTCACAGTTAGACGTTCACTGAGTGAACGATATTCTTCTTGGGTAATTAGGTCTGTTTCAAACATTAACTTCAGAGCCACGACAGGTGCTGCCCTGAGATTACCGTCAGCAATTTTTATACAAATCCCATAGCCCGATCTGGTGCCAACAGCAAACACACCTTCGGCGCCATTTTTAGCTACAAATCCAGCATCGAGTAGCACTGCATCTGCAACACCATGGTTGGAAATCACCCAACCATTTGCGGTGAGAGTATCCACCAGCTCCGTCTCGGTCTTAGTCAAAAGACCAGTTGCCCTTGCCACAGCTTCAACCGTCATGGCATGAAGTGGGGCTCCACAGCCGTCAATTGTAGTTTTCAGGATTTTCTCCAAAGCAAATTCCTCTAAAACCTCAACCACCTTCTGCTGTATTGGACTTGATTCTTGCAAGTAATCATCAGTCGCCCAACCGTTTTTAGCGCAGGTATAAAGAAAGCCCGCATGTTTACCTGAACAGTTGTATTGCACGCCATCTGGGCACTTGAGATCAGCCTCAGAAAGTTTTGCCATTCGTAGGATAGCTCTAACAATTTCCAGGTGACTCTGAGTTGAACGGTGACTTGCTGAGGTAATGGCTAATTCTTCGCCTGCCAGATCCAATCCCGCCCGACGCATTGCCACCGTTTGCAGAGGCTTGATTGAAGATCTTGGATAAATAAGTCGTTTGGCATTACCGCGATGGACGATGACTTTTCCATCAGGATCGGTCACTACTGCAATTCCCCTGTGCCAGGATTCTTCCAACCCCCCTCTGGTGATTACAGCTAATTCAACAAAATCTTTAGGGCTGGCTGCAATTGCGGAAACTGTTTGCTCATTAGAAATCATTTAGCAAGATTCTCCAATTGGTATTCAGATTTGATTCTTCTAACCGTTCCTGTGACACTTCGAAGAATAATGCTGTCAGTTTCAATTACTCCACCTTTTCTTCTGACACCACTTAGCATGGATCCGTCGGTGATACCGGTTGCGACAAATAAGGTGTTATTACTGTTTACCATTTCGTCGGCTTCATAGACGTAATCCAATTTCAAACCAGCAGCAATTGCCTTTTGGCTTTCTTGCTCATCTCGAGGAGCAAGTATTCCTTGAATAAATCCACCGAGTGCTTTAATTGCACAGGTTGTAACGATACCTTCTGGAGAGCCACCGATACCAACACAGATATCTATTCTTGAAGTTTCCATAGCAGCCTGAATGCCGCCGGCAACATCACCATCAAGCAGCAGCCTCGTGCTGGCACCGGCTGCTCTAATTTCTTCAATTAGTTTTTCATGCCTTGGTCTATCCAGACAGGCAACCACAATCTCACTAACATCTTTGTTAGTGGCCTTGGCTAACCTACGAATGTTCTCACCAATCGGCAATCTGATATCTAACAATCCCACCGCAGCTTTACCGGCTACCAACTTGTCCATGTAGTAAACCGATGACGCATCAAGCATTGCTCCACGATCGGTAACTGCAATGACGCTCAGCGCATTTTGTCTTCCAGATGCGGCCAGACTTGTTCCGTCTATCGGATCAACCGCGATGTCACACATTGGTCCCTGACCGGAACCTACCAACTCTCCGTTGAAAAGCATCGGAGCATTATCTTTTTCGCCTTCACCGATAACCACCACACCCTGCATGTCCACGGTGGCTAAGAAGCGACGCATTGCATCAACGGCTGCCCCATCGGCAGCATTCTTATTACCCTTACCGATAAAGTTCCTGGCAGTGATGGCAGCGGCTTCGGTTGCTCTAACCAGCTCGAGACCCAAGTTTCTATCGGGCCTTAGTTGTTTGACAAACTGCTGGTGAGTCAAGCAATCTCCTTTGATTACTTCCATACTAAACCTCAGTTTTCAGACCAATCGGAGCCTAGGCTTATCAAGGAGGAAAAATGCCTAAGAAGCCAGGACTGACTCAAATCGAGAAGGATGCAATCGCGGCCAGGGCGAAGGAAGCTAGCCGAGCTAGAGGCAAAGACCCAGCGGCTGATCTAGCCGAGGTGATGGCCAAGTATAAGGAAATGCCCAAGGATGATCGGGAGATGGGGCTTAGAATCCACGAAATCATTACTAAAACCGCACCTGATTTAGTAGCTAGAACCTGGTATGGCATGCCTGCCTACTACACGCCTGGCAAAGATGGCAAAGTAATATTTTTCTTTCAAAGCGGAGCTAAGTTCAAAACTCGCTACTGCACCGTGGGTTTCAGTGAGCACGCCAAACTAGATGCTGGAACATTTTGGCCAACCTCATTTGCTCTTGTGAAGCTAACCAAGACTGTTGAGGGGCAACTAAAGAGCTTATTACTGAAGGCCATCGCAAAATAACATTCTCATAAAAGATTGCTTTGGTAATGAGACAAGGTGTTCTAATTTCACTATGTTTATTAGCAACAAAGGGGGAATAAATGATTTGCGCTTTCTGCAACCATCAAATAACTAAACTGAACACAATCTGTCCGAACTGTAATCAGCGAACAGGAACTCAATACATTGGAATGCTTAACGCTTCCATAGTATTTGGCGTCCTTGGTTTGGTTTTAGGTTTTGGTCCTACGCTCTATTGGTATCTTCTAGCCACCGGTGTGATGTATACGCCTTTAGATTTTGGAAGCGGCGTAGATTTGTTTTTCCAAGGGATTCTTGTTACTGGGATTGGAATCATACTTGGCTTGGTTGGCCTAGTGATTTTTAGCATCGCACTGGCAAATAAGAAATATAAAAAGATACGTTAACCGATACTCTCAGCCATAACAGGTTAGGTCGCTTTCTAATATCTCTTACCGGATATGAAGCTAGATGCTGTTCTGTAATGAGTGCTACAGCAAATACAATTCCGCTTTTCTGGAGCGGGCTCATCACCAATAGTGATGGCGGTGCCTAGTGGACTGGGCGGAATAGTTCTACTGCTTGTCTTCATAATCGGCAATATTGCTGGCTGGCTAGATTAACCAAACTAAAACTAGTTCTTTGAAGGCGACTGTTCGCTAGTCTAAAACCATGGAAAAACTTCTAATTGAGACTGCCCCTGGGGTTCTATCCCAAACCTATTGGCACGACGGTGGCGACAAATTGATTGTCTGGCATCACGGAACACCAGCTCCTAGACCGATGTCACCACAGATGTTGGAAGTCTTTTCCAAGCACGGTTACTCAGTTGCTGCTCCGGTCAGACAGGGATACATGCAGTCCACCGCGGTTGGTCCAAGACCAATCAGAGATGATGCCCAGGTTAGTAAAGCGGTAGTGAATCACTTAGGTTTCAAAGAGTTTAGAACTATTGGTTACTCCGGTGGTGGGCCAAGAGCGCTGGCTGATCTAGCGCTTCTGGAGAACTGCCTAGCCGGTATCGCTTTTGCCCCTATGGTGCCAACCAACCTGCCAGATTTCAACCCATTTGAAAAAACACCTGCTGAGGAACTTGCTGTGTTTGAAGAAGTTAGGCGCTGGGAACCAAATCTAGAACAGCGCTTCTTAGCTTGGCAAAAAGAATATTCAGCCGAAGACCCGCTATCAGCCTATAAAGACGCCGATGAAGAGACGAGGGCCTGGTTGGAATCACCAGATGCGCAGTTTAGATTTAAGCAAAGAGATTTAGCATTTGAAACAGGTGTTACTGGCTGGATGCTGGATGAATACTCCATGCTGGTGGACTATGGATTTGATGTCTCAGAAATATCAAAGCCGCTACAGATCATTACTGGAGATCAGGACGTGAATGTTGATATGTCCTGCAGTGTCTGGCTAAATGAAAAAATTGATGGCTCAGAACTCAAGGTCTATCAAGGTTATGGTCACAGCAGAATATTCAACATTGATGTTATTGATGAAGCGCTAAAAGCTTTCTAGTAATAAATCTTTTTTAGCTGCACTCTGATAACTCGATCGTCTAAAGGACTCTCGCCACCTTTGGACCAGCCACCACGACCGTCTTTATTGCTTGTAATAAGCCACAGCGAACCATCCGGAGCTAAGGTCGCTTTGCGGAGTCGACCAAACTCACCAGTGAAAAACGGTAGTGGTTCACCTAGCTTTTTGTCTCCGAGAACCGGTATGACCCAAAGCTTTCCACCTCTTAGGCAAGCTGAGATCAGGGAGCCTTGGATGTATGCGATTCCACTGCAAGCTGCATCGGCCGGGTGCCAAGTGAGAATCGGTGGTGCGTATTTAGGATCAGTAATCAATTCCTGATCAGAGGGCATGTCTGGAATTTCAGGTTTCGGTGCTGGAGATTCAGCAGTTCCCTGTGAATTCGAGTCTGGCTTACCAGGAGGCAACTCGGTCTCAACATATTTATAGAGACCTTCGGCAATAGGCCAACCGTAGTTCTTGCCCTTTTGCATCAGATTCAACTCATCCCAGGTGTCCTGACCAAACTCAGTAGTCCACATATTCCCGTAACGATCCCAAGCCATACCTTGGGTGTCTCTAAGACCCTTAGCCCAAACGAAAGAGCCAGGTCTTGGGTTATCTTCAGGAACTGTTCCGTCAAGATTCAGTCGAAGTATTGAACCGCCTAGGCGGTTCCAGTTCTGTGAAGTTGCACCAAGCTGTCCAGCATCGCCAAGGCTAACCCAGAGTTTTCCATCGGGACCGATGGCTAATCTTCCACCGTTGTGTGTTGTGGATTTACCGCTACGATCAATTCCTTTGAGCAAGACTCGCTTGTTGCTCAACTGCCAATCATTACCAACTTTGTCTAAATCGTATTTCAGGATTCTGTTATCTGCGTTTGTGGTTAGAAAGACAAATACACTCAGTTTGTCATCTGGTCGATCTGCAGCATACGCCATACCCAGAGTCCCACCTTCACAGAATTTCTCACAGGGTGGTGTAGTTCTGGTGAAAGCAACATGCGTGACTGTTAAATCTGTTCCAATTTGAAGAATCGTTCCAGAATCACGCTCATCAATAAGGGCTTGCCCGTCCGGCAGGAACAGCACTTCCCAAGGTGCTTTCAGCCCCGAAACTAGAGTTTCTGGCTCACCGGTAGGAACAACATAGCTAGCTTTCTCAACGGTTGGCTTTTTATCAGGAAGGGCGACCACTTTTTCACTACTGGTGCCAAAAGCAAATATCGAACCTAGAACCAGAGCAAAGACGACGACTACTTCAAATAGTGGGTCTCTAGGCTTTGACAACTTATCTCTCTTTTGCATAGTCCTGGGGAAGCTGGCAATGAGTTGGCCGCTCACAGATCTCGCTCCCTACATTTAGAATACTTGCCAATTATCGATCGTCAGGGGAAAACGTGCGGCGTGAGATAAGAAGTTAGATTTTATACCTAATCTGTCCATGCCTTATTAACCTATTCCAGCAATTTGCCGGCTGTCGGTTCTATACCTAACGAGTGAGGCTAGAAGCCCAGGTAATCCTCGTTGAGTCTTATTGGAAATCTAACTAAAGTATCTGAGCAACACGTACGGTAATGCCATCGCCGTCGAAACAACTGTGACTGGGATGCCATATTTGGCAAACTGCCAAAAAGTAATTTTGTATCCACTTGCATAGGCGAGCCCTACCGCTACAACGTTGGCACTTGCCCCAACAATTGTCATGTTCCCACCAAAGTCAGCTCCGAATGCTAAAGCCCACCACAGTCCGTCATTTGTAATTGATGGGATTGCGGTGTTAAGTTGCTGAACGACCGGAGCCATCGAGGTCACGTATGGGATGTTGTCGATGATTCCCGAAGCTAGGGCCGATACGATAACAATCGCTCCAGCAGCCAAAGCCCCGTCGTCACCAACAAAACTAGCTATGGCGTCGGCAACTACCTTGAGCGCTCCGACATTAACGAGGGCTCCGACCATAACGAAAAGAGCTGCGAAGAAAACCAAGGTTCCCCACTCAACGTCTCTTGCGAAGTCCGCCGGCTTCAAATTGCTTATCATTACCAACAATCCAGCCCCAATCATAGCGATCACCGAAGGTTCGATGTGAAGAACCGAGTGTAGGACAAAGGCAACAATGACCAACCCAAGCACGATGAGGCTCTTGACCATTAGGGCTTTGTCTTTGATGAATCCTTTGGCATCTAAGGCAATCACCGTCTCCCGATCCTCTTGGCTGTTCCTAAGATCTTTATTGAACATAAAGACGAGCATTGGGATTATGACCGCCATCACGACGAGAACCATCGGAGCCATGTGAATCAAGAAGGCATTGAAATCTAAATTTGCCTTCGAGGCAATAATTATGTTTGGAGGATCACCGATAAGTGTCGCAGCTCCACCAATGTTTGAGATAAAAACTTCCGCCAAGATAAAAGGTACCGGCTGAACCTTAAGATATTTTGCTACCAGTAGAGTCATCGGCACGACCAGCATAATTGTGGTTACGTTATCCAGCAGTGCAGAACAAAAGGCAACTAATAAAAGTAGATACACGAATGCTTGTCGAGGCTTCCCCTTGGCCAGCTGTATTGCCCTTATTGCCAGGAATTCAAATAGTCCGGTTTTGTGAATTACTCCAACAATGATCATCATTCCTAGGAGAAGAAAAATCACATTCCAGTCAATGCCAGTTTCGTGACTGTAAAAGGCGGCATCAGCATTGGTGGCACCGATGATTATCATCGCTGCCGCTCCCGCGCAAACTACTGCGACTCGGTTTATTTTCTCAGTTGCTATAAAAAAATAAGCTATTAGAAAAACAGCTACGGCTACTGTGGTGAGCAATTTTCATTCCAATCGGTAAAAGTAAATTTCTTTGCCGACCCGACTTCCCAGCGCACCTGTTATAACATTACCGCATTTATGCCAAGGGCAGCGCACTTAGTTTTTGAACTTTGGCTAGGCTAACTATCATGGCCAGTAATCCAGCGCAATCGAACTACAAATCTAGAAGCTGGGTCTTTAATTTCTTCGGCGCGGGTATCATCTGGGGATCGTCTTTCTATTTCATGATCTTCGCCAATCAAAGCCTTCCACCTATCGGTGTTGCGTTCTGGCGTTGCTTTTTTGGAGCACTAACTCTTTTCATAATCATCAAAATTAGAAAGATGCCGCTGAAGTTTGACAAGCGGCTCATTACATTTGCCTTCATAGTCGGTGCCATCAACAATGCCATTCCATTCACGCTATTTGCTTACGGTGAGCATCATGTTTCTTCCGCCTTTGCCGGTATGACCAATGCCTTCACTCCAATCGCCACAGTGTTAGCCCTGCTCACTGTATTTCGTTCTGAGAAAGTAACCAGGAATCAACTAATTGGTTTATTTGTTGGAACAATTGGAGTTCTAATTCTGGTTGGAGTTTGGGAGGGCGTTTCAAGCGACTCATTGCCAGCTGTAATTGCAGTTATTCTCGCGCCGACTTTATATGGTTTTGGTGGACCATTTATCAAAAAGTTTATTGAACCGATGAATCAACCTCCCGAGGTTGCCGCCTTCTGGCAAATCTTAGGCGCAACTGTGATTATGGTTCCGTTCTATCTAACTCAACCGCTATTTACTGGACCGATTACCGCGGCTTCGCTTGGATCAACACTGATGCTGGGAATCTTCGGAACTGCTATTGCATACACCCTCTACTACCCACTGCTCAAGCAAGTTGGATCTGCGGTAAGTTCCGCTGTGACATTTCTTATTCCGTTAGTTGCGGTGACTCTAGGAGTGCTTGCGTTAGGTGAACAACTGAAGTGGTATGAACCAGTAGGCGGAGTGGCAATTCTGCTAGGCGCTGCGATAGCTCAGGGGTTATTTAGAAGCCGTAAAAAACTAGCTATGTAGTTATCTCAGGGAAACCTTGAGTTCAGCGTAAGCGCCTCTAGGCACAACTGGATTTACTGGAGCAACTGGCTCAACAATCTTGAACGCATCACCTAAGCGAGGGCGCTTGTCTGGTTCACCTTTATTGGGCCAGTGCGCACATGCCCACTCTGCCTGAGCCGTAATACTGAGCGATGGATTTACCCCAGGGTTAGCCGAGAGTGCTGCTCCATCCATGATGTGTAGTCCTGGCTGACCAAAGACTCTCAGATAGCCATCGAGCACACCTTCTTCAGCAGTTGCCGCAATAACAGCTCCGCCTAGAAAGTGCGCGGTCATTGGGATGCCAAAAGGCTCGGTGATAACTGCCCCCGGGGTTCCATCAAACTGTTTAGCCAGGGTCCTAGCTAACTCATGACCCTGAGGAACCCAAGCAGGATTTTTCTCTCCATGACCCTGCCTTGAGGAAACCTTTTTCCCAAGTAAGCCCCGCTTCAGAAAAGTAATCAGTGAATTATCTCTTGCCTGCATCACCAGCAGAATCAAGGTTCGCTCTGGCCAAGATCTCAGTGAGTATAGCGAAGGTAACCTAAAGAGATTTTTCAATGTGGCAACCAATAACCAGAAAGGATTAGGGGTTTGACCTTTAGGCCCTGAAGCCATTACCGATTCCATGACTCCCATGAATCCAGAGCCCCTGCCATACCTAACTGGTTCAACGTGGGTTTGTTCATCAGGAAAAACCGAAGATGTGATTGCCGACCCAGCAGAGAAATCAATCTTCTTGCCTTTGGCAACAACACCAAGAAGCGATTCGCTATTGGTTCTGGATAAATGCCCCAGCCTGATACTAATTCCTTTTAGATTCCCGTTGGCTCTGGTTTTATGCAAAAGCTTTGCACTACCTAGCGCCCCAGCTGCCACGATTACCTGATCTGCTGTGAAACTCTGCCGGGTTTTCCATCCCGAACTTGATCTGACCTGAACGGTGTATCCATCTTCGCCATCAATGATGTCGGTGACCGTAGTCTCAGCAATAACTTTCGCTCCAGCTTTCTCAGCTAGATAGAGATAGTTCTTGACCAGCGTGTTCTTGGCTCCATGGCGACAACCGGTCATACATTCTCCGCAATTTAGACACCCTACTCGCTCTGGACCTTTGCCACCAAAATACGGATCCGCTACTTTCTTACCGGGTTCACCGAAGTAGATGCCAAGCGGTGCCATCTGAAAAGTATCGCCGTAGCCAAGTTCAGTGGCTGCTTTCCTTAGCTCGATATCACTTGGAGAAAGAAAGGGGTTGGTTTCAACTCCAAGCATTTTCTCTGCTTGGCTGTAGTAGGGATCCAGTGTCTTTTCCCAATCGCAGAGTTTCGACCAGGAACCAGTTTTGTAGAAACTTCTCGGTGGTCGATAAAGAGTGTTGGCATAGACCAGAGATCCACCACCAACACCAGCACCGCTCATCACCATGACGTTCTTCAGCAGATCAATTCTTTGAATACCGTTTAGACCAAATCTGGGGAAGAACAAGAACTTAGAAAGTTTCCAGGAGTTCTTGGCAAATTCATCATCAGCGAATCTTCTACCCGCTTCGATAACCAAAACTCGGTAGTTCTTTTCAGTCAACCTGAGCGCAGCAACAGATCCACCGAATCCGGATCCGATAATCACAACATCAAAATCTTTAGTCTGCATACTCTAGCCAAGTTGTTTTAACTTGAACCTCATTTTCTCACAGGGACTGATTGCATCCTATTGTGTAATAAAGAGTAGCTGGTTAGGGATGTCTCAGTGGACTAGCTGGCAATCTTTCCTGCGATACACACTTTTCC
>Ga0214923_10002233_pt1 | contig 26079 bp, 22 predicted proteins | sample LL1510_MetaG_FD_177993 | JGI IMG/M metagenome (GOLD analysis project Ga0214923, IMG submission 177993) | Freshwater microbial communities from Lake Lanier, Atlanta, Georgia, United States - LL-1510 | ecosystem: Environmental > Aquatic > Freshwater > Lake | place: USA: Georgia | collected...
AGTTAGAGTCGACAATCGCTGAAAAGGCCTTGCGATAACCAGCAGCCACAGCCGATGGAAGTCTTCCGGAGAGAGCAAATTCTTCACGGATTCTCTCAAAAACGAGGACGTTAGCATCGACAGACATCCCGATGGCTAAGATGATACCGGCAATCCCTGGGAGCGTTAAAGCGGCTCCCAAATTCTGCAAGACACCCCAGATGATCAATAGATTGACCAGTACTGCTAAACAAGCGATGACGCCGCTAAATCTATAAACGTAGATCATGAGGATCGCCATAAAGAGCAAGCCGAGTGCAGCTGCAAAGATTCCTTGGCTTCGTTGTTCTGAGCCAAGATCGGGGCTCACATTCTCCTCAGAAAGAATCTGCGGTGTAAAGCTCAACGAGCCAGCTTTTAAATCAGCAGCGAGTTGATTCGCCTCTCTTTGTGAGAAGTGACCTGTGATACGGGCTGTATCACGCAATGCTGCATTCAGCGTTGGTGCATTGATTACAGTGCCATTCAAAATCACAGCCATTCTCCAGCCTCGGCCGTTGCTATAGCTCTCCTTAGGAGTTCCACCAATTTTCTCTTCAGAAAACTGCGATGTCCAAGTGTAGAAGGCGTCGCGAGGGTTGACCTTTTGGCCAAAACGGTTGACGTAAGAATTCTTTACTGAGAAGTAAAGAGTATTTCCCTCTTTTGGATCGTAGCCCGCTTGAATGTCCATCAGGTTTGCACCTTCCAGAGCGTAATTACGGAATACAATTAAGAGAGGATAGGTCTGCCCTTGCCACTCAGAGTAATCCTTACCGCGGAAGATGGTCACAGCACTCAATGTGTCATCAAATGCGTTAGAGCGCGGGCCCGCTTTTGGTCCTGCAAAGCGAAGACCGCTATCGTAAAGTAGCTTAGCATGTCCAGTGTAGGGGTTAAACTCATCTGGATTGTCAGGATTTCCACCTAAATGTGCCCAAGCAATCTCGTTAACACTGTCAGTATCTGTGCGGTTTGTGATCACAGCTTCATTCCACACCTCTTCTAAGAAGGTGTTGACGGCTTCAGCAAGTGTGGGGTTCTGACTTGTGAATTTTTCATTCACTACATTGAAAAACATTGCTGATGATTGAATCAGCTCTGCTGCAGAAAGAGCTTGTGAGCCTGGGAAGTCGAGAACAATCGATGAACCTTCGGTGCGAATGGCTACCTCAGAAACACCCAGTCTATTCACTCTCGAGTAGAGCTCATTGACCGCTTGCTTCAAATCATCTTCATTGGTGATCGCTTGACCATCTTGATCGCGCAGGCCAATGCGCACAGTTTTTCCGCCAGAGAGGTCAAGACCCCACTTCAATACTTTGCGTTCATCACCACGGAAGTATTTGATCGTACTCAACTTCAAATTACTTAGGAGAACATTTTGCGTAGGCTTTGGCACATCATAACGCATTCTTGGATCGACAGAGACACGCGCCTGGCGGTATTCATCTTGCCACTTGACTAGATCCTCTTGAATACGTGTACCGATCTTATTGCTTGTCAAGATGCGCTCTTCTTTGTCTGTAAACTCAAGAATGGCTTTCTTTTTACTGCCTTTTACTTGGAAGTTTTCCCGAGTCGCTGCAATCAAGAAAGAGTAGTAGTCATCAAGTTCGAAAATATAGTCATCCTTGTACCGTGAAGACAAACCTGAATGCTCACCTGGGTAGCCGATGAATCCATTTTCTCTCATTAAATCTTGCAGTGCCTTGAAGCGAGCTTCGTAGCTGCTCTTCTCTGCGCTGTCAGGCAGATCCATGTATTTTTGACGGATAGATCCCATCCCTTTGGCGATGACGTAGAGAGAGCCAGGTCTGAAGCCCTCCTCGACGCTTTTTTCCATAGCAGGAGCGTAGACAACAAGGCCAAGCTTAGCATTTTTATTGGCGTTATGCTGCATGATCGGATAATTACGACTTCCAAGCTCCCCACCCTCTTCTTGCCACTGCTTTTGTAGAAGATGGACTAGAGTTTCTGCTTGCATTTCAGCGATCTTCCCAATATCTAGCAGAAGCACACTTGAGCTATTGGTGAGCTGGTTCAGTGTCACTTTGAAATGGGCGACTGAAGGAGAAATCGTTTCATCAGAATTACGAGCTACAAGAGCAATTTCGTTGAAAAGAAGCTGTTTGAGCTTCTCTTGTTGGATTGCTGCTGCCTCAGTAGAGCCCTCTTTAGTGCGGATCGCTACCACATCGTCATGTAGAACAATCTCAATCAAATCTTTGTTCCAATCGATTTCAAGCTTGCTGACAAAGGGGTTATGATTCCCAAGGTCTACAGTCTGTATTTTAGTTGTTGGAATCTCACCTTTCTCAAGCAGGCTGATCACTGATTCACGAGAAAGTGGTGTCAGGCCCATCTCAAAGAGGCTACTATTGCGGCGGACGATTGCCAGCGCTGAATCGACACTGTTTTTTTGATTTTGGAATACTTCCAATCTCTGCTGCTCAACTGAATCGAGGAAGCTATCACTGCTTTTCTTTTCTTCTAGTTTGGCAATGCGGCTTTTCAGGAGTTTACTTACATTTTCCAGACGCCCTATAAATCCATGGATCAATCCAGAGCGGTCGATACCTTTTGGTACTGCCGTGAAACTTGCAAAGTAGCGCTTTGTAATCGGACTTGTGTCGCCAAAGCTATTTTCATACTCTACAATAGAGCGAGCAAGCGGGATAATCGCTTCATTTTCATCCATCGGCGCTTCAGCTAGTGCGCGAAGCAGACGAGCAGGTTCACTTTGACCCGCAAAACCTAGGGCAATTTCAGAAGCGCGCTCAGCAATGAGCGTCCGGTAGGCGGCCGATAGCACTCCATTTTCCATTTTAGGAACAAATTGGAAGTAGTCATTAAGTGACTCGGGATCAAAATGAACGCCAATTTTACGCTGAATCGTCAAACTCTTCTCGTCAAGATCAGAAGGGGATAGCTGAGCTGGAACAAAAGGAATTAATGCGCCCGCTCTATATAACGTACGTTGGAAGAGAGCTGCGTCTTCCTCTTTTTTGAAGCTGACATGGATCAGGCGAGGATCTTCTTTGTCAAGAGTAATTTCCGTCGGCTTAACACCTATGTTTTTGGATTGAGCGGCAACCCAAGCGATTGAGAAATCTTCAAGACCATTGACTCTCTCAACAATCTCTTCGCTGACGCGCATTGCCTCTTTTTCACCAATAGGACTCTTGAGTGACTTAGAGTAGAAGAAGAGAGTGGGAAGAACATTGTAGACTGTGAGGAGGAGGACAGCCATGATGAGAAAGAACTGCCAACGTTTACGCTTTTCCATAGAGTTGCTACCTTTTTTTTCAGTCTGTTGAGAATATCAACAGTTAGACTATCTGTCAAGAAAGCTGCGTCCGTCATGAAACCAGAAATCGAGATGCAAAATTCAAAATTTTAAGTTACTTTGCTATAAAGTTTTGAACTGATTTGGCTATAAATGGAAAGTTCTGTATGCTTTCCTGTATTATAATGATGCATTACCTCCCCGAGGAACTCGCTCAGATCCGGCATCTCCCTGCTCACGTTTCCATAATAATGGACGGCAATAGACGTTGGGCAAAAAAAAGGGGGGTCTTAAGTGGAGGCCATTGGCAGGGTGCTGACACTGTTGATCTGATTGTCGACGCTGCAGCAGAAATGGGCATTGAAGTGCTCACTCTATATGCCTTCTCCACAGAAAATTGGAAGCGATCGGCTATAGAAGTGATGACTCTCCAAAAAATTCTAAAGACTTTTCTCCAAAAAAAATGCGATAACATGGTTAAGAATGGGATTCAGTTTGATGTCATTGGAGATGTTGTCGCATTTCCTATTGGGATTCAGCAAGAGATCCAACGGGTTAAGGAAAAAACTCATGAAGGGAATCGGCTGCGGTTAAGGCTAGCCCTTAACTATGGCGGCCGCGATGAAATCTGTCGTGCTGCCAATCTGCTTTGTGAGAAAATGGTGCGGGGAGAGATTAAAAAAGTTACCGAAGAGATTTTTGAGAACCATTTGGATACTGCTGGGTTAAAGCCTCTCGATCTCTTCATCCGTACTGGAGGGGAGATGCGCGTCAGTAATTTTTTGCTTTGGCAGTTGAGCTATGCAGAAATCTACGTGACCGATACACTGTGGCCAGACTTCACACCCAAAGATTTATTGAAAGCTGTGTTGAATTATGAAAAAAGAGAGAGGCGGGTTGGAAAATGAGTGAAAAAAAGAGGAGCGATCTCTTTTATCGTATCCCTATTTTAACGGTGAGCGTGCTTCTTGTTGCCGCTTTCATTTTTTTAGGGGCTTATCAACCTCTGCGTTGGATTTTTACCGCTGCAACGGCAGGAATCGCAGCACTTGCGCTATTCGAGTATTATGTGCTCGTGAGGCAGAAAGGCTTTTCTCCAGCTTATACGATTGGTGTCGTGACGGCCGTTCTTTACATTTTTGCTATCTTCTTTAAGACACAAGGGCCTCACCCACATTGGGATTCTCTTTGGCAGAAAATGCCTGAAATCATTCTAACAATTGGCTTCTTCAGCTGTTTTGTGCGTTATGCTTGGTCTGGTAAAGATCCGATTATCAATATTGCGACGAGCTTTCTAGGAATTGTTTATTTAGCCGTACCTTTTGGTCTAGTGGTTCGCATCATGTATTTCTTCATGTTTGAAGGAGCCAGTGACCCCTATTTTCAAGGGAGTTGGTGGATCATCTATTTAATCGCTGTTACAAAAGCAGCTGATATGGGTGGCTATTTCATCGGCAGGACAGCGGGTAGGCGGAAACTTGCTTTTAAGATAAGTCCCAATAAAACCCTTGAAGGCGCACTTGGCGGGCTTGTTGCTTCGATTCTTCTAAGCTTGCTCATTTGCTATTTAGGTAAGCGGTTTGGACAGGTCTTTATCGGCTTTACATATCTCAGCTCGATTGTTTTAGGATTATTAATCGGCTTTTTTGGTCAGATGGGCGATTTGGCAGAGTCGCTCTTGAAGCGCGATGCTAATGTTAAAGACAGCAACACACTTCCAGGTGTAGGCGGCATTTTAGATATGACGGATTCTATTCTTTTCACAGCACCTGTTGTCTATATCTTTTTGAGGGTTCTATACGCATGATCATTGTGATTGATGGACCTGCCGGCACAGGAAAGACGACGATTGCCAAGCGAGTTGCTGAGAAATTGGGTTACCACTATTTTGATACAGGCGCTCTCTACCGCTGCCTCACTCATCTTATTCTGAAAAAGAAGATCGATATTAAAAATAATGAACAGGTCGAGCGCTTGCTTCAAGCCTTCCAGTTTGAAATCAAAGATGGGCACTATTTTGCTAATGGTGAAGATGTGACTGAAATCATCCGTTCGCCAGAAGTGACAGCTCAGGTTTCAGCTGTCGCAGCACTTCCTCTTGTCCGGGAGATGCTCATCCACGTGCAGCGCAATTTTGCTCACACTAAGCATGCGGTTTTTGAAGGTCGCGATCTTGGTACCGTTGTCTTTCCAGGAGCTGATTTGAAGATATTTCTAACAGCGAGACCTGCTGTCCGTGCTGAAAGACGCTATCTTGAACTCAAAAGCAAGACAACGATAACAGAAGCAGAAGTGCTGAAGCAGTTGATCGAGCGTGATCACTTTGATAGCACAAGAGAAATCGCTCCCCTCAAACAAGCAGAAGATGCACATCTAATCGATACCTCTGATCTCGATATCGAGGGTGTGATCGAAAGAATTTCAACCCTTCTCCCCCAGTCAAAATGATTTTTCGCACCTTTGCCTCCCTCATCGTCTTTTTTTATTTCAAAGTTTTTTATCGTTTGCGTGTTGTGGGTAAAAAGCGCGTCCCTAAGGGAGCTGTGATTATGGCAGCGAACCACGCCTCTTTTTTTGATCCACCTTTGATGGGCTGTGTGATGTGGCCTGATGTGCCCTTTTTCCTTGCACGTGGCACCCTTTTTAACTCCAAGATTTTCACTTGGATTTTGAAGCAGTGTCGGGCGCTGCCGATTAAGAGGGGTGAGGAAAATGCAGCGCTCTTCCGTCAAGTGGTTAAAGCTACGAAAGAGGATTATAAAGTAGCTCTTTTCCCAGAAGGTACCCGGACTAAAGATGGGCAGCTGCAAGAGGCCTTACCAGGCATTGGTTTACTTGTGACTAAAGCTGATTGTCCGGTTGTCCCTATCTATATCGACGGGACGTATGAGGGGTGGAGCTGCCATAGAAAAAAACCCAAACTTTTTGGAAAGATTACCATTGTTTTCGGTGAACCGATTGACTTTTCTAAAAGAGAGGGGGATCGGAAAGAGCTGCAGCGTCAGATAGGCGCAGCAATCATGGATGAAATTGCCAAATTAAAAAGGGAGCTCAAATGACACTGATCGTTGAAATCGATGGTAAAGTAAGAGAGGCGATTTCTACAGAATTCCCCGATCTACACCCCGAAGTTGAGGTAACGCCGGCTACTTCTGACAAATTTGGTCATTACCAATGTAACTCTGCGATGAAGTTGGCAAAAGCAAGCAAAAGGAATCCTCGTGAAATAGCTGAAGCTCTAGCCAAGCGTTTAGAGGATCCCATGTTCTCTAAAATTGAGGTAGCGGGTCCTGGATTCATCAACCTCACTCTTGATCCAGTATACATGGCCACCAGGCTAACCAAGATGGCGCATGATCCGCGCTTGGGGATTCCTCTGCCGAAAACAAAGCAGCGGATTATTGTAGAGTTCTCTTCACCCAATATTGCGAAGGAGATGCATGTAGGCCATCTCCGGTCGACGATTATTGGTGATGCGATTGCACGGCTCTTCGAGTTTTTGGGGCATGATGTTGTGCGTCTGAATCATGTTGGAGATTGGGGCACAGCGTTTGGAATGCTGATCGCCTACATCCGTGAAGAAGTCTCCGATGCATCAGAGGCGGATCTTCCAACATTGATGGATTGGTACCGCGCTTCGAAAAAGAAATTTGATGAAGATGAAGCCTTTAAAACCCGTGCTAGAGAAGCTGTCGTTGCCCTGCAAGGCGGGGATCCTTCTGCTCTCAAAGAGTGGGAGCGTATCTGTGAAATCTCCCGTCAAGCCTTTCAGAAGATCTATGACACTTTGGATATTCAATTGGAAGAGAGGGGAGAGTCCTTCTATAATCCAGAATTGCCACATATTGTTGCTGATCTTGAAAAGAAGGGGCTGGTCACTGTTTCTGGAGGAGCTAAGTGCGTCTTTCACGAAGGTTTTGCCATTCCGCTGATGGTTCAGAAATCAGATGGTGGTTACAACTATGATACAACAGACATGGCGGCTATTTTACACCGCGTTCGTGAAGAAAAAGCTGATCGGATCATTGTAGTCACCGATGGAGGGCAGAGTTTGCACTTCGAACTGATCAAGAAGACAGCGATTGCAGCAGGCTACTATGATCCAGACAAGGTGCGATTTGATCATGTGACATTTGGGGTGGTTCTTGGCGAAGATGGCAAAAAATTCAAGACCCGTTCTGGTGAAACAGTGCGCTTGACTGAGCTGCTCGATAAGGCTGTTGGAGAGGCAAAACGTATCCTAGAAGAGCGCGGTGATTCGAACGATGAATTGGCTCACATTCTCGGCATCGATGCAGTGAAATATGCTGATCTGTCATCTAATCGCATCAGTGATTATGTCTTTAGTTTTGAAAGAATGTTGCGTTTCGAAGGCAACACCGCCGCTTTTATCCTCTACTCTTTTGTGCGTGTGAATGGTATCAAAAGGAAGGTGGGCAAGATCGATTTAGAAGATGCAAAAATCGAGCTGAAACATCCCTCAGAGGTGGATTTGGGCCTCACCCTTCTCCGATTTTCTGAAATTCTTGAAAAGATGGAAAAGGATCTTTTCCCGCATATCTTGACCGAATATCTCTACACATTGGCACAGAAGTTTAATAATTTCTTCCGTGACTGCCGTGTAGAGGGAGTGGCTGAACAAAATCAGCGTCTGTTGCTCTGCGATTGCCTAGCCCGCACCATGGCTCAGGGGCTTTCGATTTTAGGACTCAAGACTGTCGATCGTATGTGATTGTTTCTTCCAAATCGTATTATACCATTTATCACAAATCATCTATTGCTTTTCCCCATTGCGGTGCAAAACTTGTAGAATTTGTTTTGGCAGAGTCCAGGGATCAAATGGTTTAACAATCACATCTGTAATTCCTAAATTCAAGAATTCTTTGATTTTTTCAGAATTTGTCACTCCAGTGAGCATCACAAAGGGTGTTTTAGATAGCGGAGGGAGAGCGCGTAATTCTTTAAACAGCTCAACACCAACAATATCAGGCATAAAAAAGTCTAAAAGAATGAGATCTGGATTGAATATGGGAGCTTCTTTCAAGGCCTCTTGGGCTGAAGTCGCAGATTTTACAATGAATTCGCCATGCGTCTCTAGAGAAATTTTAATGATTTCGAGAATATCTTGTTCATCATCAATGATAAGAATTTTTACCCTAGACATTTGACCTCTTTCGAAAAACAATACATCTTATTGATTTATACCATTTCCAACGGGATCTCAAAGAAAAAAGTGGATCCGACGTTTTCTTTAGTGGTAAAGCCAATCGTCCCTTTCAAATTTTCGATCAGCAATTTGCAGATATACAAGCCAAGACCACTCCCGGTCTTGATGTGATCTCCCCTACTTGTTTGAGAGAAAGGTCTAAAGAGTTTATCTTGCGATGCAGCAGGAATTCCTTTACCAAAATCCTGTATCGAAATCCGCAGACGACCCTCTTTTGTGCCCGTGCTAACCAAAATTTTGCCTTCCAAAGGTGAAAATTTAATCGCATTCGTAAGCAGATTAGTCAACACTTGGATGAGCTTGTTATAATCAGATCGAATGGTGACGTCAGGTGTAGTGTCGGGGGGAGGAATGAGTTCTACTTTGACAAGAGCAGCTAAGGGTTTTGAAAGCGAAATAGCTTCTTTAAGAAGTGTCATTACAGAGAAGGAGGAGAGGTCTAAAGGGGCAGTTCCCGATTGGATTTTCGTGATATCGAGCACTGCATCGATGATGTGAGCAAGTCGCTCAGCATTGCGAAATGCAATATTGATCAAATCGTGCGTTTTCCCCGAGATGCTTTTGTCTCCATTCAGAAGACTTAGAGAGGCAGAAATGGCGGTAACAGGAGTCCTAAGTTCATGGCTCAAAATAGAAATATATTCGCTTTGGCTTGCGATCTCATTTTCCCGATTTCTGTAGGAGTCTAAAGATGCTTCGGTTTTTTTTACTACTGTGAGATCTCGAATGATGCCAGTAAAAAGGGAGTCATTCCCTATCTTTACCTCACTAACAGCCAGGTCTATTGGAAAAATAGATCCATCTTTTCGTTTGGCCACCACCTCTCTTCCAATGCCGATGATTTTTTTTTCTCCCGTTCTGAGGTAGTGTTGAACGAAGAGATCATGCTGGCTTCGAAAAGGTTCCGTCATTAGAATGTTGACATTCTTTCCGATCACTTCCTCTTTTCGATAACCAAATATATTTTCCGCAGCTTTATTGAAGGCCAAAATAATCGCGTTATGATTGGTCGTGATAATCGAATCGACAGTTGTATCCAGAATTGCTGCGAGATTCTGACTGCTTAAGACGCCTTTAGGGCGCTTACAGAGTGTTTTGAGCTTTTGCCAAAGACTTTGAGGGCTACTACGACGAAAGGGGCAGTTCATAGGCTTGATATGAAAGGATATTAGAGAAAAAAGCAATTAGAATTATAGCGCATGCTCGATCTCTCCTGAGCTGATTGGTCGAAAAGTGGACAAAATGATCGATCCAAATGGAATCAACTATAGCGTATCATCGATTTGTGAGGGTAGCCAGCCTCTTCCTTGACATAACGTGGAAGTGCATAACCAGAAAGTCTTTTCGCCAGTTCTCTCATGATCTCGCTACCCTCTGCTTCGAAATGCGCGGCTCCCTCCACCCGATCGAGTTGATGCAGATAGTAGGGCTGCACTCCATGATCGACAAGTTCTTCGAAAAGTTTTTGCAATGTCTCAACAGAGTCATTCACTCCTTTCAACAATACTGTCTGGTTGAGTACCGGAATGCCCAATCGAGAAATCTCTTTCAATCTTTCAAAAAGAATGGGATCGAGTTCATGGGGGTGGTTGATATGAACGATGAACCAAACTTGTTTAGGAATCTCTTCTAAGAGAGAGAGGAAAGAGTTGTCGATTCTTTCCGGAATACCAACTGGGAAACGCGTATGGAAACGGATTCTCTTTATATGAGGCATTTCCAATTGCTTCAATAAAGCCCTTAGTCTCTCATCTGATAGAGAGAGGGGATCACCGCCACTTAAGATAATTTCATTGATCTCTAAATCTTCAGCGATTTGCTTGAGTTCATCTTTTAAATCGCTCTCTCCATAATCAAAATGACGACGGAAACAGTAACGGCAGTGGACTGCACAGGCAGAGGTCGGCATCAAAAGCGCCCGGTTCTTGTACTTTTTTAATAAACGTGTCGACTGCTTCGACTCATTGTCCCCAACAGGATTACAGGTAAATCCCTCCTTTTTCTCATTCTCATAGATAAAGGGGACAAATTGACGTAGTATGGGATCATCAAGCGTTCCCTTCTGAATCTTGTGAGCTAAACGCCTTGGCAAATTCAGGACAAAAGGGGAGTCTGGTATAAGTTGTTTGCGCTGAGAGTCATCCAGATTTAAAAAAGTGCAAAGAGGGTCGATTCGGGTAAAATTCTCCCGAAGGATTGCTTTCCACATATTATTTGCCGGAAAGAGTATTCGCTTTGATTTTGACCGGTGGGATGATCGGTTTGATCGGCGTGGTGTCAGGCTTTGTCTGGATCCTCTGGATTTCAGCGCCTAGTTTCTGAAGCTTAGGTACAAGCTGCTCATAACCACGATCTAAAAAGGCAGCCCCGCTGATATAGCTGGTCCCTTTGGCAATCAATGCGGCCATGACATAGGCGAATCCCGCTCTCAAGTCTGGAATCGCAATTTCTTTGCCCACAAGTTTGGTCTGCCCACGGACAATCACGCTATGCAGATAATTTTGAAGCGCATAACGACAACATTTTGCTCCTAAACACTCTTTGAATAGCTCGATGTCAGCTCCCATCTCTTTGAGAGTCTTAGTGTAACCAAAGCGGTTGTCATAAACGGTTTCGTGGATAACAGAAGCGCCCTCAGCTTGAGTAAGAAGAACTGCAAAAGGTTGCTGCCAGTCAGTCATGAAGCCTGGATGTACATCTGTTTCAATATGAGCTCCCCCTTTCAGAGGACCATCATAGAAAAATTCGATGCCGTCATCTTGAACTTTGAAGCCACCACCGATATCACGGATATGGTTGAGGAAGGTCAGCATCGGCGCATGCTGAGCCCTTTCGACAAATACGCGGCCCTTTGTCGCAATAGCTGCCATTCCAAAAGAGGCCGCTTCAATCCGGTCTGTGAGAACAGTGTGTACTACCTCATTAGAGATTGTATTGCCTTCTATCCGAATGGTACGGTTCGCATCCATTTGAATGTGAGCGCCCATCTTCTGCAGAAAGAGAATAATATCAACGATTTCAGGTTCTGTTGCTGCATTGGTGATAGTCGTATGTCCCTGCGCTCTCACTCCTGCCAAAATAGTGTTCTCTGTGGCACCAATTGATGGATAGGGGAGGTGGATGTGATTTCCAAAGAGCCCATTATGGGCATGAGCTAGGTAAGCCCCCTCTTTGCGCATTTCACGGTATTCGATCGTCGCACCCAATTTTTGAAGCGAGGCGATATGAAAATCAACTGAACGGACCCCAATGGCATCTCCGCCGACAGTGGGAATGATCACGTCTTCAGTAGTGCGTCCTAACAGAGCTCCCAACATTAATATAGGAATGCGATTAGCCCCTGAAAAACGCTGGGGAATATAGGAAGTCTTCAGTTCTTTAGTGATGATTTCAAGGATGCCGTTTTCTCTATCCCATTGTACCTCAGAGCCGATCTCTTTGCAAAGATTGACAGTGATCTCAACATCACCAATATTGGGAACATTATGAAAAATGCATTTTTTATTTGAGAGCAGCGAAGCTACAAGCAATTTAGTCATTGCATTCTTTGCGCCTGCTGAACGTACGGTTCCTTCAAGCTTGGAACCACCCTTGACTTCTAAAATATCCATCGACCGAACTTATAATCGAAAGAAAAAAGAAATGCAAACTCGAAAGTATGAAACTTATATTAAGGATCATAACTAATTAAAGACCAACACAAAAGAAAATTTCTGAGAAATATCGTCTTTATCGTAGCTTTGCGCAATAAAAAAATGTTTGATAATTTAATCCAATCGACACGATAATAGGGATGTAACTACTGCACACAAGAAGTGTGCGGGTGCCCGGAGTACTCGGGAAAAGGAAATGCTTCTTAACAATATAAGGAGTTTCATATGAAACACTTAAAAATGGCCTTTGCTGCCCTATTCGTCGTAGGTGCTTTTAGCTTGGCCGGTTGTAGCAACTTCTGTGATTGCTTTGGCGATCCATGCGGTTGGTTCAACAATGACTGCTCTACAAAGCAAGAGTGCGCACCTAAGAAATGCTCACCATGCGATAATGCTTGTTCACCTAGGAAATGCGCTCCATGCGACAATCCTTGCGCTCCTAGATGTTCACCATGTGATAAACCACGTTGCGAACCTGTTTGCAAGCCTAAGTGTGAGCCACGTTGCGAACAACCACGTTGCGAACAGCCACGTTGTGAAAAGCCACGTTGCGAACAGCCACGTTGTGAGCAACCACGTTGCGAACAACCACGTTGCGAACAACCATGTAAGCCACGTTGCAACTAATAAGGTAAATTAATGCCCAATCCTCGAGACCAAAGGTCTCGGGGGAAGGGTGAAGAAGTTTCTGGAAACGGAAAAAACAACTGGAGTTTGAGATGGTGAAGACCATGCGTACCCTATTTACAGGACTCGCCTGTTCGAGTCTGTTATTTTTGGCAAGCTGCAGTGGGAGCTGGTGTGACTGCCTCTTTCCCTCTTGCGACACAAAGTGCCCGCCACAATCGTGCACACCTTGCCAGAAACCATGCTCTCTAAAACAAGACTGTCCGCAGCCTTGTGAATCTGAGGGCAACCCGTACTTTCCTTGCAATCCTTCTGTATCGTCATGTGGCAACGGCACATGCGATGCTCCCCAGGAAGATCACTGCTATGGAAGGATGAAATCATATAGCACATGCGATGATTGTGTTGTTGAGCTCTGCCAAAGAGCTCCTGAGATTGCTACTGTAGGTTCGCCCTATCCAGTAGAAATCTTGATCACAGCGCGTAAAGAGTGTGCGGACGTTTTTGTACGTCAGACACTCCCTCACGATGCTGAGTTTGTAAAGAGTGATCCTCCATCTAAACCAGATAAAGATGGTGTACTTCATTGGGAATTCCCACATTTGAAAGTGGGCGAAACTCAGAAAGTATGCGTTTGGATTAGACCTATGAAAGAGGGTTGCTGTTTAGCAGCTGCAACAGTTTGTGCTTGTCCTCAACTGTGTGCTTACACTAACTGTGCTCAGCCTGTAATTTGCATCAGCAAATCTGGTCCTGAGTGTGGTTGCATCAACTGCCCAGTTAGTTACATGATTGAAGTAACTAACAGCGGGTCAGCTCCTGCATATGATGTAGTTGTTCAGGATTCAGTTCCAGATGGACTTTGCCATGAAAGTGGAATGAAGTGTCTATCATGGGATTTAGGAACTGTATGTCCGGGCGATTGCAAGCGCATTTGCGTCAACTTTACAGCGATGAAGGAAGGTTGTGTTACTAACGTAGCGACTGTTTCTTATTGCGGTGGACCTAAGTGCTCAGCAGAAGCGACTACCATGATTAATCAACCATGCGTAGAAGTGACTAAGACAGGTCCAGATTGGGCCTATATCTGTAAGACAGTTGAATATACAATTACAGTGAAAAACCCTGGTGGAATCGTTCTGCACAATGTGATCGTTGATGACATTTCTGCAAATGGTACTACAATTGTAGAAGCTAAGGGTGGCGAGATTTGCTGCAATAGAGCTAAGTGGTGTATTCCTAAGCTCTGCCCAGGTGAGACAAAAACTTTCACGCTATCTGTTAGATCACAGATGCCTGGAAAGCTCACTAACAGGGTAACAGTATGCAGCCAATCTGATTGCGGTCCTTGTGCTTGTGAAGCAGAAGCAACAACTCTCTGGAAGGGTATTGCAGCGACTCACATGTGCATGGTAGATACGAAGGATCCTGTCTGCATCGGCGAGACAACTCAATATCGTGTCTGCGTAACGAACCGTGGTACTGCTGAAGATACTAATGTGAAATTGACTCTAACATTTACTGATCAACTGAAGCCTGAGAAGGCAATGGGCCCAACAACTGGTACCATCAGTGGACAAACAGTAGAGTTTGCAACAATTGATCACTTAGCACCTAAGCAGTCAGTTGAGTTTGTAGTAACTCTTAAAGCAGTGTCTGTTGGAGATGCTCGTGGTGAGGCGAAAATTTCGTCTGACAACTTGAGCACACCTGTGACAGATTCTGAAAGCACTCACGTTTACTAATAGTAGATGTTGAGAAAGTGAGATGGACCGCCAGCCTTCGGGCTGGCGGTTTTTTTTTATCGCCAGTTCATACCATTTATCACAAATTAATGTCACAAATGATGGCCATCTAGCACGGCACCTTCGAGAGATCCTTTCTTGCTCATGTTTAAAAATATGAGCTTCGAAACGATCTCTCAAATTTTCCGCCCTATCTGGCCATCATTTGTCGTATTATTTGTTGCAAATAGTATGAAAAACTTTGGGGTGCTAAAAATGATCAATCCAAATGGAATCTGTTAAAGCTGGAAGGGTTTTCATCAATAGAATGGCCTGGTAGAAAAAAATGGCGGAAGCTATAGTCGATTCAGTTTAGATTGATAGTTTTCTTTGTGCAAAAGCCTCACGATCGATCAAGTGAGAGAGCTTTAGGGGGGTAAAAATTAGCAATCCAAATGAAATCGACTAGAAAGTGATTGGAATGCAATATAGAACTGGAATTGGACAGGATAGCCACCGTTTCCTCCCTGAAGGAGGAACTAAGCCCTGCATCATTGCTGGATTGATTTTCCCAAGCGTTCCTGGGCTTAGAGCGAACTCTGATGGAGATGTCGTCTTCCACGCTATCTGCAATGCGATCAGTTCTCTAACGGGCGTTATCATTTTAGGAGATATTGCTGACAAGCTGCTCGAGACTCGCGGTATCACCGATAGCCGCTATTATCTCGATGAAGCCGTTAAGAGTTTGGGTAAGATGCAGATTACGCATGTAGCTCTATCATTAGAGGGAGCCAGGCCCTATTTCTTAGAAAGAAATGTAGAGATGCGTCAATCGGTAGCCACGGCCTTAGGGATAGGATTAGAATCGGTTGGTTTGACTGCCACAACAGGTGAGCGTTTAACGGACTTTGGAAGAGGTGAGGGGATTCAGTGCCTCTCTATTGTCACGGTAATGGAGCCATGAAGTTTTGTGATTTGATCACGGGGCCTCTTCTAGTCAGCGGCCATGATCTCGAATACCATCAATCTATCGATCGTGCTCTGACTCAAATGGGCCTTGTGACAGAGCGTATTCACATCAATAGAAAGAAAGGTTGGCGTCTTTTTGACTTTATCAACCACTTTTGCAAAAACGATTGCCCCCGTATCTTCTTTCTTGAAACTATCCCTTTTTTAGATCTAATCGCTCTTACACTCGCCTCGCTTTTTCTAAAAAAGCAAGACCAACTGATTTTACTTTTCCGTCACGAAATGAAGAGAAAGCTTGGGTATTTACTCCTGGCAATCTTGAGAAAAAAAAGAGTTGTTTTCTGCTCAGATAGTCAACGCCTTGCTCAAAAAATTGGAGCTAAGGTCCTTCCCATTCTTCACACAGATCGGATGAATGGCTATGTAAAAGCCCCACCAGATTCCCTGATTTTATGGTGGCCAGGACCTCCAAGAGAGGAAAAAGGGATGAGCATCATCAAATCGCTTGCGATGAAGCTTAGAGGAGCTAAACTCTATGCTCATCTTCACGCCGAAGGGATTTCTTATTTACCTGAGCTCAAACGAGCTGACTATGTAGAGCAGATGATACGCAGTCATATCATCTTATTGCCCTATGATCCCGTCGCCTACTACGCTCGCACTTCAGGCATTTTGGTAGAAGCCATCTGCGCTGGAAAAATACCCTTTGTCTTGGAGGGGAGTTGGCTCGCTAATGAATTGAGGGAGCATAACCTTGAAGAGCTCATCATTGACTTCACTTCATTTGAAGAGATTGTCCGTCTTGCTAAAGATCGTAAGGTGCTCGAAAAGCTTGAGAAAATGCAAAGCTATTATCGAGAGTATCACAGTCTAGAAAATTTCAAAAAAATGCTAGCGCAGCTTATACTATCTGTACCCAGTATGGTCACAAATGGGAGCCAGATAGGGCACCAAATTTAAGAAATCGTTTCAAAGCTTGTGTTAAAAACATGAGCGAGAAAGGATCTCTCAAATTTGAAAGCGCCTAACTTGGTTAATATTTAAAATATTGACGCGTTATTTCAATCAGGAGCCTTTCAACGGTCGCCATCTGCAGTTTTTAACAGAGGGCTATAGCTCAGCTCACAAAGTAGGAGACGAAAGAGATCGCAAACGCTGCGAAGATTGGCAGAGTGCGCACTCTCATCTCATAAAGCTTATGGAAAATCGTTAAGATACAGAGGATGATCAAGCCTGGGCAGAGAATCTGTAGAATCGGTGCAAGCATCGACGCAATTCCCATAAACCCTAGGTTGGCAAGCAATACTGATACAAAAAGAGGTATTGTCAAAGCAACCAGCGGATGGCTCTTCTTTATGAAAGTCTTCTGCAAGTATTCACCTGAAATCGCAGCAATCGGAATCGCTGTTGTCAGGCATGAAAGCGCTACAGCAATACATGAGAAAATAGCGCCCTTTGCTCCTAATAGATGAATAGAGATCAGGCTCAGTCTTTGCTCAGGCGCATGAGGTCCGAGCGTATGGCCATAATAAGCCCCAAGCAGTGATAAGCTTGTAAACATCAGGATCAGTAAACCACCCGCAATCCCACACGAAATACACATCTTTTTGAAAACATGACGGCGTGCTTCAGGAGTGTCCTCTGCCTTCTCATCTCGTTTAAAATAGGCGAAAATTAAAGGTGCAAAGATAAAAGAAGCGATCATGTCAAGTGTGTTATAGCCGGTCTTAAGTCCTGTGGTTGCCGCTTGTGCAGTAGTCATATCGACAGCTTCAGTAGCAGGGTGGTGCATAAAGCCAAGCACGACAATCGCCCCAAGAGAAAGGAGCAAGACAGGAGTCAAGAAAAGGCCGAGAATATCAACAATACTCTGCTTCTTAAAGGCCAAGAAAACAACCAAGATCGAAGATACAATACTGAACATCAACAAAGATAGATGTGGGAAGTAAGGAAGTAAGGTTGCATGCGCAAGCGTGAATAGGCGAGGCAATGAACCAAAAGGCCCCAAAATCATCTGAATCAAAAAGAGGAGAATCCAGCCCGTGCGCTTACCAGTCTGATTGAAAAATCCCTCATAATCACCTTGAAAGAGCGTCATCGCTAAAAGACCCAAAAGGGGAAGCGAAACGGCTGTTACAAGAAAGCCACCAAGGGCGTAGGGGATCTGCGAACCCATCTGACCACCCAAAATAAGGGGCCATATTAAGTCACCTGCTCCAAAGAACATAGAAAAAAGAGCGAGGCCAGCAGCGATGATTCCGGACTTATGTAGTTTCATACAGGAAGTATTTTCTCAAATTAGAGTATTAAAGATCAATAAATATCGCGGAGATAGCGATTTTCTAGCTTCAAATTTTTAATATACAATCTAGGGTCAACTTTGCCCTCTTTTTCAATAATGGTATGCAAAGTCTGATCGACCTCTTTAGCCATCTTCTCTGCATCACCGCAAACAAAGAGGTAGGCGCCTCTCTCTAGCCACTCCCAGAGCTCGCGGCTCTTCTCAAGCATCCTATGCTGTACATAGGCCTTATTGGCACCATCGCGCGAAAAAGCCGTATCCATTTTCAGTTGCCCATTTTGAACAGCCCTTTGCCACTCATCTCTATAGTAGTAATCAAATTTTTCACGCCTCTCGCCAAAAAAGAGCCAATTCTCATGAGCACCCTTTAAAATTCGCTCTTGCATGAAGCCCCGGAAAGGCGCAATGCCAGTCCCTGGGCCAATCATGATAATTGGTTTTTTAAAAGACTCAGGAGAGAGATAAAAATGTTTGGCTTTTTGGAGATAAATCGTGATGCAGGGCTCAAAGAGAGGAGCTCTTTTGCAGAGGAAATGAGAGCAAGTGCCAAAACGTGTAGGGAAATTAGGGGGATTTTCATTAATCACGACAGTGAGGTGCATCTCTTTGCCGACGACATCCATAGAGCTTGCAATCGAATAAAATCTTGGAAGCAAAGGAGATAGAAGGCTAGAGAAGCTCTGAGGGTCAAGGTCGTTTCTCGATATTAAAGAAGCTAGTACATGTTCACCATTCCCCAGTGCCTTAGGGGAACGTAGAAGATTGGCTTTGCGTTTTAGAAAATCTTGGAATTCGTAGGAGTCACCCTTACGATCAGTGACAATTTCATCACCCGTAGATCCAAAGTGCTCTAAAATCGCTGAAACGAGTTCAGGATCATTATGAGGGTAGACGGCAACGCAATCTCCCACAGAATAGGTAAGGTCTGAATTAGAAAGATCGAGTACGACATGGTAAGTCTCCTTGTCGGAGTTAACATTAAGCCGTACTCGATCTTTTATTTGAACGTCTATAGTCATGCTGCTTTAATTTTGATGTCCACGCCCGCCGGCAAAGCCAACGTCTTGAGGGCATCAATCGTACCGCCTGATGGATCGAGGATATCGATCAATCTCTTATGAGTACGAATCTCAAACTGCTCACGACTCTTACGGTCGATGTGCGGTGAGCGGAGAACTGTGTAGATCTCACGCTTTGTGGGAAGGGGAATAGGTCCCACAACACGGGCACCCGTGCGTTTCGCAGTTTCGACGATATCGGCTGTAGAGCGGTCGATCTGACGTTGGTCAAATCCCTTCAGACGAATCCGAATCCTTTGTTTTTGCTTTGCCATTTCATTTACCTTTTCATAATTTCATCTTGAACTTTTTGTGGTACTTTCGAGAAGAAAGCAGGTTCCATTGTCGATGTTGCACGACCTGAGCTAATAGAACGTAGCTGCGTTGTGTAACCAAACATTTCACTTAGAGGAACCTCAGCATTTACCTTAACAGCACCTTTCTGAGTCTCTTGTCCCAAAATTTTACCACGTCTTTTGTTGAGGTCACCAATTACGTCTCCCATAGCAATCTCAGGAGTGATCACGTCCACTCTCATGATTGGTTCTAGGATGATTGGCTTCGCCTTTCTAGCAGCTTCTTTTAAAGCCATCGAACCACAAATCTTGAACGCCATTTCATTGGAGTCAACTTCGTGATAGGAACCAAAGACAATCTTAACTTTAACATCAACAAGTTGGTAACCAGCGAGAACACCCGTTGCCAATCCCTCTTGAATCCCTTTAATAACTGCAGGGATGTACTCTTTTGGAATTGAACCACCGACGATTTTGCTGACAATTTCATTACCCTTACCAGGCTCATTGGGCTCAATCTCCAGGCATACGTGTGCATACTGGCCTCGACCACCAGACTGCTTGACATACTTTGTCTCAGACTGCCCAGGAGCAGAAATGGTCTCTTTGTAAGAAACTTGAGGTTTACCAACACTCGCTTCAACTTTGAATTCGCGGATCATACGATCGCGCAAAATATCAAGGTGGAGCTCACCCATTCCAGAGATGATGGTCTGCCCAGTCTCTTCATTAGAGCTCACTCGGAAAGTAGGATCCTCTTCTGAGAGAGCGCTCAGTGCTTGCGCAAGCTTCTCACGGTCAGCCTTCGACTTTGGCTCAATCGCCATGTCGATCACCGGCTCTGGGAATTCCATTTTTTCCAATAAGAACTGAGCACTTTCTTCACAAAGAGTGTCACCAGTAGTTGTATTTTTCAAACCGATACAAGCTGCGATATCACCTGTAAAGAACTCGTCGCGGTCTTCTCGTGAGTTACTGTGCATCTCCAGAAGTCTAGAGACACGCTCCTTCTTGCCCTTTGTGGTATTGATCAGGTTGCAACCTTTAGTCAAAGTCCCTGCATAGACGCGCACAAATGTGAGACGTCCAACATAAGGGTCAGTCATCACCTTAAAGGCTAGAGCTGCAAGTGGTGCATTATCATCAGGTTCAACTCCAAATGGCTCACCCGTCTCAATATTCACACCTTTAACTGTGCCGCGATCAATAGGAGAAGGCATGTAACGGACAACCGCATCAAGCAGCTGCTGTACACCTTTGTTTTTGAAAGCAGAACCGCAAATAACAGGATTGATTTTACCTTCGATGACTGCCTTACGCAGGATTTTGTGGATCTCTTCAGGCGTAATGGTATCGGGAGCTTCCAATACTTTATTCATGAAGCCATCATTTTCTTCATTCAACATGGCGAGCTCTTCTAGAAGCTGAGCGCGCATTTGCGAACATTTCTCTTTGAGATCTTCTGGGATATCCACTTCATCCCACTTTGTGCCGAGCGTTTCATCATGGAATACCAAGCCTTTCATGATGATCAGGTCGACCATACCGATGAAGTCACCCTCTGCTCCAATTGGGCAGTGAATAGGCACAGCGTTCGCACCAAGCTTTTCTCTGATCGAATCGACAGAGGCAAAGAAGTCAGCGCCCATACGGTCCATTTTATTGACGAAACAGATGCGCGGAACATTATACTTGTTCGCTTGGCGCCAAACAGTCTCAGACTGTGGCTCTACACCCGAAACTGAGTCAAATACTGCAACTGCACCATCTAGAACGCGGAGAGAACGCTCAACTTCAATCGTGAAGTCGACGTGTCCTGGTGTATCGATGATGTTGATCTTAGAGTCCATCCAATAAACAGTTGTCGCAGCTGAGGTGATGGTAATACCACGCTCTTGCTCCTGCTCCATCCAGTCCATTGTTGCGGCACCTTCATGCACTTCGCCAATCTTGTGTGAGCGACCAGCATAATAGAGAATGCGTTCGGTTGTCGTCGTCTTCCCAGCATCGATGTGTGCCATGATGCCGATATTTCTTACATTCTTTAACTTGTCCTTAGGTGACCTAGGCATCTAATCTCCTTACCACTTGTAATGTGCAAACGCTTTATTCGCTTCCGCCATTCGGTGCGTATCATCTTTTTTCTTAATTGTTGACCCTTGATTGTTAAAGCAATCAAGAAGTTCTTGTGCAAGGCCCTGCTGCATAGAGCGACCTACTTTAGCGCGTGCATGAGCGATAATCCAACGCATTGCCATCGAAGTCCGTCTTTCCGGTGCGATTTCGATAGGAACTTGATAAGTGGCACCACCAATACGGCGGCTTTTTACTTCCAAAGTAGGCTTTGCATTTTCCAAAGCTTGTTCAAAAGCCTCGACAGGATTCTCAATTTTAGCCTTTTGAGCAAACTCAACAATCGCGCCGTAGACAATACCACGTGACTTAGCTTTTTTGCCATGCATCATCACTTTGTTGATGAACTTGGCTAGAACCTCGCTTCCGTAGATGGGATCTGCAGGCAACTTGCGCTTTTCTGCTTTACGTCTTCTAGACATCTCTTTCCTTCAAACTTCAATATTTATAACGGATCGTCGATTTCACCTGTGGCATGAACCACGGTTGCGAAGTCTACCTTTCCCGATTGAAAGGGAGGCTACGCACCAAGATAGAGATTTCCCTCTATCCTAGAATTACTTCGGCTTCTTAGCGCCGTACAACGATCTACCCTGCTTACGATCTTTAACTGCAGCACAGTCAAGAGCGCCTCTCACGATGTGATAACGCACACCTGGGAGATCTTTTACTCGACCACCACGTACAAGCACAATGCTGTGTTCTTGTAGGTTGTGACCTTCTCCGCCGATATAGGCGATGATTTCTTGTCCATTAGAGAGGCGTACCCAAGCCACTTTGCGCAACGCAGAGTTTGGCTTTTTAGGGGTCTTAGTCTTTACTTGAAGACAGACGCCACGTCTATGAGGACACTTGTTTAGAGCTGGGGATTTATTCCTTCGGCTCTTTTTGTCTCTAGGTTTACGAATCAGTTGGTTAACGGTCGGCATATCAACTCCATATTTGGTGGACCAAAGATACTATAGGGATAAGTTTTATGCAAGTGGATTTACTGGAGTGAAATTAAAATTTTAATGCATTGCCATTACAATTTCACTCAGTCGACTTTGAGGGATCTCAGCGCCGTAGCGCTCAACCGCAGCGCTTCCCATCAAATTAGCATATAAGGCGCATTGCTCTAGAGTTGCTCCTTCAAGATAGCCATAGAGAAAGCCTGAAGCAAAAAGGTCTCCAGCTCCTGTTCCATCAACGACAGTCGTTGGAATCGCTGCCTGGTGGAAATGCTGACCTTTTGAGGAGACGTAACAGCCCTCAGCTCCTACCTTAACCACGACTATATCACAAAAATGGCTTAAAAATTGAGAGGCTTGAGCAGGAGCCATGTGGGTCAATGCATAGGCCTCATCAATATCTAGGAACAGAATATCAACGAATTCAGCTAGAAAGGCCCATAATCTTTCACGGTACTTGTCTCCAAATTGTTGATTTCCAATGTCGTATGAGACTTTAGCTCCGTGGCTTTTGGCAAGTTCCGCTGCTTTCTCAACCACACATTGATTTTCAATTAAGTAGCCCTCTATATGAACAAGGTCTCGTTTTTCAAAATATTCGGGGAGTAGGTCACTCTCGACGGTCTCTCTCTCAGATTGGACAAAAGAACAAAAGGAGCGTTCACCATCTGGAGTAACAAGGACAATGATGTGAGCTGTGGGTGTTTCGCTTCTCGTCGCCAGAGTCTCAATGCCACTTTTTTGTAGTGCTTCCAGAATTTCATCGCCACAGCGATCAAGCCCAACATTCCCTGTGAGGGCGCAACAGACTCCGAGAGCTGCCAATCCCTTCACTGTATTCGCCACACAACCGCCAGTCAAAACAGTTGGATTTTCTTGTAGGCGAGCGAGAGCAAGCACCTCGCAAAAGGAGTGCCAATTCATATCACGCCATCCCTTTTTCGGAAGCTGCAGAGCATTGAGAAAGGCATCGTCAACTGGTTGGATATAGTCCCAAGCATAGGAACCAACGCCCAAAACGCGGTGTTCCGCACAAAGAGAGCTCACAAGACAAAAAAGCAAAAGAGTGTGTAGAATGGCTTTCATGCGATTCAGTATTATCACAGCAACCTTTAATGCGGAAGAGTTTTTACAAAAAACTCTTGAATCCGTTGCCAGTCAAGATTTTCCATATTTCGAACATATTCTTTGGGATGGCGGGAGCAGTGATCGCACGATTGAAATTGCAAGTCGTTATAAAACAAAGATCTATCAAGGGAAGGATAGTGGCATCGCCGATGCGATGAATAAAGGGGCCGCCCTTGCAACTGGTGAAATTCTTCTCCACTTGCATAGCGATGACTTATTAGCTCATCCAAAAGTACTCTCTTTTGTCGACACAGCTTTCAAGCAACATCCAGCCCTTTTGTGGCTTTATGGACAAGCGTATACGATCGATGCCAAGGGTGAATTGACACACCAGCAGTCGAAGTACCGTCCCTTTTCGCATAAAAAATTGAGGAGATACAACACGATCACCCATCCTTCTACTTTCATAAAGCGCTCACTCTTTGAAGAGGTAGGAGGCTTTAATCCCGAATTGAAATATTGCATGGATTATGATCTCTGGTTGCGGTTGGCAAAGAAGAGTGAACCTCTCGCACTGCCCGCTCCGCTCTCCTGTTTCCGTAAGCATGCAGACTCACTTTCGACAGCCCAGCCGCGAGCTGTGACTGATGAGGCCTATTTAGTCCGCAACAGATATGTCAAGACAGCATGGGAACGCTACAGATCCTATAGAACCTGGAGGAAGCGCATTGAAAGTTGTGCGTAAATTGGCTCTTTTATTGAATGAAAAGATTCCAGGTCGTCGTGTTTTTTTTATTTACACCCACAAAAATGGCTATGACCGTTTTCATCATGGGCTGAAGGCGAATACAGAAATCAGCTATTTCACTTATTGCGCTTTGAAAAAAGCATTTGGCAGAGTCACTTTTCTTCGGATGAGTGGCGAAAAGCCAAAGAGAATAGAGCAGATCACTGAAAATGATCTGGTGATTGGACATCCAGGAGAGACTTTTGAAAAGGCCAGCCAGCGCACGAAAAAGCTGATCACCTTTGCCCCTTTTGTCGGCCACGAGGATCATGTGATCTCTAAAGGGGCGCACTGCTCGGATAAAGATGTCGAAATGGGATTTTATAAAAAGGCTCTCTCTTCTATCTTGCTCACATCCGAATACAATAAGGGTGAGTATTTAGAAAAAGAGCGTAATTTCTGGTATCCTTTTTTTCAAAATCTGCATTATCGCGTTGTCCATCAGCCTATTGATCTCAATGTTTTTCCTAGAATTAAATATGACTATAAGACCGATGACTTTCTTTACATCGGTCATTATGGCCATATGAAGTGTGTCGATGATTCGATTGCGCTTGTCGCGAAAGTTGGAAGAAAGCTGCACCTTTTTGGCTCTGAGAAGAGTCGATTCAATAATTTGGATAAAGCTCAAGTGGGAAGCTTGGCTCAAATCGCTGATTTTTTCATTCAGCCTGGTATGTGGGAGGGACAGTGTGTCGCCATTTTAGAAGCAGCAGCGCGCGGTTTTATTCCTGTTGTTTCAAAAGAGACGGGCTACCCTTACGATCATCCCTATCTACTGAAATTTGGGGATTTTGATTACAATTTCAAGGTCTTGCAAAAATTGTTGAAGACAAGTGCCGAAGAGCGGAAGGAGCTTGGAGACTACCTTTATTCTAAGCTTGCTAATGATCCTGAGCACAATGCATGGAAGCGATTGACCGATGTGGTTATTGAAGAAGTTAGAACCCATTTTTAATCCGATTGGCTCTCTCTTTGAGGGAAAAAGTGCATAGGGTGAGTTTCTAAGATTCTTTTCTTAAGCCCTCTCTACTACTTCCAGTGAACCCTTTTTTCTCCATATCTTTGACAGCCGCAGAGTGTGTGGTAAATATTTTAAAAAAGGCGCGAAAACGCCACCAGAGATGCACTTGGCGGTAGCCGATATTTTCCATAAAAGAGTAAAGGATCATCTTCCAAAGGTGATCAAAAGTGTTGTATTTTTTAAAAAGCCAGATTTCAATCAAGCAGCTTGCAATCGTGAAAAGCGTTCCAAGGCCTATCGTGATGGAGAAGAAAAATAGGCTAAATTTCAAAGAGCTAATCCCAAATATGATTGCAAGGATGATGGTGATGTAGCCAATCATTTCGAATAGGGGGGAAAGCATCTCGCCAAAGAAGAAATAAGGATAAGAGACCAGTCCGGCCACTCCATAGCGGGGGTTGAAAAGCATAGAGCGGTATTTCCAAAGCACCTGCATAATCCCCATTTGCCAGCGCGTGCGCTGCCTGCCTAAAATCTTCCATCTCTCTGGCACTTCAGTCCAACACGCCGGTTCAGGAATAAATCCGACTTGTGGGTTTTGATGATGGAGGTAACGGTATTTTTTATATTTGATAGCCATCTCCATATCTTCTGCTAAGGTGGTATTGTCATACCCTCCTTCTCGTTTTACAATCGCAGTGCGATAAAGGCCAAAAGCTCCAGAAATGATTAGAGGACCCCCAATGAAATCAAAACCCATTCTCCCCATGTAAAATCCACGCAGGTATTCAACAACTTGGATCTTACCAATAAAACTCTTAGGCATATCCACTTTTGTGATCCCATGAAGCTCAATCGTACAGCCATTTGCAATTCGAATTGAAGCTCCAAATCCCTCTATGTCGGGTTGGGTAAAGGAATAACGAAATAGCCGGTTCAATTCGACGCTGTCAATGAGTGAGTCAGCATCCATGACCAAAATAAAATCAGAATGGGCTGCATTCACGGCTGCAT
>Ga0214923_10002234_pt1 | contig 26071 bp, 28 predicted proteins | sample LL1510_MetaG_FD_177993 | JGI IMG/M metagenome (GOLD analysis project Ga0214923, IMG submission 177993) | Freshwater microbial communities from Lake Lanier, Atlanta, Georgia, United States - LL-1510 | ecosystem: Environmental > Aquatic > Freshwater > Lake | place: USA: Georgia | collected...
AATATATAATAATTTCAATAATAAACCATACTTTTAACATCATTGTAGATTTAAAACTATAAACTAAATGTATATCATCTATAGTTTTTATTGAATATTGATCCATTATTATTTTATACAGAAACTATTTTTAAATAATTTTTTTGTTTTTTAAGTTTTAATATATAAAATAAATATAAATCTTTTACACTATTTCTATAATATTTTGATATAATATTTTTATTATTACTAATATCATAATTTAAATGAAATGTTTTATTAATTTTATTATCACATATATCTATATACATATAACTTATTGTTTTAATTATTCTCATTTTTATATCAGAATTAGAACTAGGATTTTCTAATTCTTTTTGAATAAAATCAATCATATTATCATAACCGTAATAATAATATTTTATTAATATTTCTTTTATTTCTGTTAAATATAAATAATCTTCTAAATCTTCTATAGTAAAAAAATTTTTATTTATAAGATAATCATATAATGTTGTAATATTATTTATGTCTAAATAATATTTAATATCATTATCCATTATTTAATAATTATAAAAAAATATTTTATTTATATATATATCCTACTCTACTATTATTAAATATATCACTAATTGTAGAATTATTATTAGTAAATGGTTCTGTTATTTTAATTTGAGATGAAAAATATTTTTTTATTTCATCTAAATTTAAATTATTACTAGTATTTACATTAGTTTGTTGTGATGTTGTGGTATAAGGAATATCAGTTATAGGTGTTATTAATGGATCTGATTTTCTGAAAGCCTTTAATTGATCTAGAAAATTAGTAGTATTTGATGTATTAGATAACGCAATATCTAATATATTTTTATTAAGATTATTATTAATAATAGGATCAGCAACAATTTTATTTAATTCATCTTTTAATTTTTCATAATTAATATCTGTTTTAACATTTGATAATTGTAGATTTCCTTTTGTACTTCTTATTTTATCTTCAGCCATTAATTTTAATTCAAGTAAATTATAATATTTATCAAATATTTCTAATAATAATTTTTTTGTTAATATTGTAGTTGATAATACTTCATTTTCAAATGTTGAAAAATTTTTTGATTGAATAAAAGCAATAAATAAAAATATATTACTTCTTAAATGAATATAACAATCTTTTAATGGTATTAATATTTTAACATCTGGTTCTCTTATATAATAATCTTTATAAATTTTAGTTATTTTTTTTAATAAATTTCTTTGAGCAATTGATTTTTCTATACCACTTATTGCTAAATTATCTTGAATTTTTATCATTCTTTCATATTCATATGAGTTATATAATTCTTCAGTTAATTCTTCTTTAGTAGAATACATTTTATCTTTAATTTCAACATTTGTAGGAGATCTTTTTAAAACTTCTTTATATATTTCAATAACTTGATATTCACTAATATTTTCAGTTAAATAAGGATTAAATGGTATATATGAAATTGAAATTAGATCTTCAATAGTATTTTGATTATAACTACTTCCTTCAAAATTTTCTGAAAAATAAATATTACTATTTAAAATTATAATAATAAAAATTAATATTATTAAAAAAACTATTATAGGTAATATAATTTTCATTCTACTTTTAAATAATTATAATTATTCTAATTAGATTAATGGTAAAAGCTAAAAACGATTATGAAAAATATATGAATGATATATTTAAAATTTCTCCTACTAATAGATATTTATATGGTATAAAAGATAAAGAATCAATATCTCACATTGAAAATTATATGAGTAGTGAATATTTAGAAAAAATAAAAGAAATTAATTTTAAATATAAATATACTACAGATATTCAATTAAATGAAGAATTAAATTATGAAGAATTTTATATTAATAATAAATTATATTTACTTATATTTTCATCTTATGTTAATTTTATAAATAATTTTATATATGATAATAATGAAATATATCCTAAAAATAAATATTATAAAAAATCTAGAGAAGAAGATTTTTTAAAAATTATAAATAGTTCAATAGAAAGAGCTAAAGAAGGTATCTCATATAAAATTACTTTTCCCAAAATTATTATTAAAAAATTTTTAGTTCAAATTAAAGATATTCTTGAATATAAATTTTTATATAATTTTATAAAAAAAGATTATTATCCATATTGTAGAAATGAAATAGGATTATGTTATATTAATAATGGTAAAGAATGTTATATTAAAATAATTAAAGATTATTTAGGAGGATTAAATATTACACCTGAAGAATTACATGAACAAGGTAAAAAACTAATTACTAAACCTATTAAAGTTAAAGAAACATATAAATCAAAAGCTGAATTAATGAATGATTGTATAAAATATTCTAAACATATATATGATAATATTATAGATAAATATTTTGATTATAAACCTAAAAAAAAATTTATTATAGTTCCTGTACCAAATACTTTAGAATCAACTTCTCCTTTAGGATATTATAATGATATTGAAAATAAAATATTTGTAAATTTATCTTATTATTATGAAGTTGATAAAAGTGAAATATATTCATTTATTATGCATGAATGTATGCATTTTTTTCATTATGAATATATGAAACATATGAATATTCCCAAATATAAAATGTATAATTATTCTAATATAGCATTAGTTGAAGGATTTGCTCATTATATGGAAATATACTGTGAAAATTATGATGAAGATAATAATTCTTTTGCTTTATTAAGAAAACTTAGGTTGGTCGTAGATACTGGTATTAATTATTATGGATGGACATATAAACAAGCTTATGATTATATGGATAAATATATGCCCAAAAAGAAAACAGATAATATTAATGAAATAGATAGATATATATGTATGCCTGGACAAGCTTTATGTTATTTAACTGGAAAATTACATATTATAAAATTACGTGATGATTTTTTAAAAAAAAATAAAGGAACTATTAAAGATTTTCATAGAGAATTATTAAATGAAGGATTAGCATCATTTACTATAATTAATAAAAAATTTGATTATAATAATGGATAGTAAAAATATTTTAAATACATTATCTAACAATAATAATACAGATATTAATACATTTATAGGAATTTTAATGACATTTTATAGTACATCATTTAAACAACTTATATTAAATAAAAATATTTCAGATAAAAAAACATTATTATATATAATAAAAACTATTTTAATTAAATATTATTATAATACAAAAGATACAATAAATTTTTTTAAAATAGTAACTCCTGAAATATTATTATTAAAATTTTTATCATTATGTAATTATGATAATTATAGAGAATATGTTATATTAAATAATAATTATAAAATTCCATTATTATTTATTTGTGATTTTTATACATATGCTAATTTAAAAACTTTTAATTTAATATCATTTGATAATAAATTTTATTGTGAAACTAATAATTATATTAAATATAATTATAAAAAAAATAATTATATTATATATGATACTATAAATGATGATATAGAAGATATTATAACTACTAAATTAAAAAATAAACCAGAAATAATTATTATTCAAAAAGAAAATAATATTCCGTTAAAAAAACTTCTTATTAATTATGAAAATAAATTTAATTTAAATACTTATATAACTGATGTTAAATTATTTACTGAAACTATTATAATTAATGATATTCATTATAAATTAGATAGTTGTATTATTAAATCTAATTTAAATGATAATTATATCATATTATTTCATTATAATAATGAAAAACATATTTATGATATAAATAATAATAATTTAATAAAATTTAATTGGGATAATATAACTAATTTTAATAATGAATTTAATTTTATATCATCTGAATCATTCTGTGTTGTTTATACTATTATAAATAACTAAATAAGCATTACAACTTCTAAAATTATTAAATAAATCTTCTTCTTTTATAACATTTATATTATTATCATTATATAAATGATACAATCCATTTTTCATATTACATAATGCTGTATAATGTCCACCTTCAATATTACCATAATGTAATCCAATTGAATCTAATTTAAATTTAATATTAGTTGTTTGATTAAGAATTGAGCCTTCATTAAAATTTATATATTCATTTATAATAACTTCACTATTATTTTTTTTATTTATATCTTTGAATCTATTTAATGATATAAATAGAACTTCTGGAATTTTCCATATTCTAGTAGTTTTAATATATGCTGTTTTTTGTTTACAATTATCACAAAACCAATCATCTTTTTCTCTATATTCATTTTTCATAAAATTTAATATTAATTCTATTATAGTAGAATTATCTTCAATGTCTAATGATAATGTTATAAAAGGTTCAAATAAATGAGTTTTATTATTACAATTTGAACATTGTATCATATTAATATATGAACCTTGAACTAAATTCATTATGTTACTTTTTTTATTATCATTATAAATATTTAAATTATAATCATGATCATCTATTAAATTAGTAATTTGATTTTTATTTATTTTATTTTCATTTTCATAAAATGATTCTTCATTTATTATTTTATAAAAATAAAACCACAATTCATTAATATCTATTTGTTCATTTCTATTAAATATACCATCAAATTTAGAATATAAACAATTAATAAATTTAACAGGGCTTAATGAATGTTTTTTATTATATAATAAGTCTATTATTTCTTTTAATTCATTTGTAAATGATCCTTCTAATGTATTACTATTTAAAATTAAATTTCTTAATTTATCATTTCTTACAAATATTTGAATTAAACTATTAATAGCACATGTTGAACCTAAATTATTAAGTCCTTCCATTATTTTATTAGTATAATTATTATTTATATATCTTAAAATAAATAGAATTAAGATGGATTGTAATTTTACTGTAATACCTCATTTTAATCAAGCATATTTAAATTCTATAATTATATCATTAATATTTAGTGAATATTTTAAAAAAATAATATCTCAAAAATCTAAATATTTATCTAATTCAAATTTATTTAGAAGTTTTATATTAAAATTAATTGAATCTACAGATACTAAAAAAATATATTCTAAAACTACTCCTATAGATCTTTTATTATCTTTAAATATTAAATCATATAAAACATCTGAATGGACACCTGAACATATTTCATATGTATATAATATATTAAATATTACAAATATTACTTTATTATTTGATTCATTTACTAATAATTATATTATTAAAACTGATGATGAAAATCTTAAAGATAAATTAATAGATACACCTGATGTTATTATATTATATCATTCTCAGTTACATTCTAAATCTAAACAATTAATAAATAAATATCATGAATTTTATAAAAAAAATCCAAATAAAGCATCTAAATATAATTCTATATATTATGATTATAATTTTATTGGTGTAGATAATTATAATGATATCATTAAATTAAATGATGATATTTATGAATTAGAATTATGTATATTAAATAATCCAAATGCTACAATTGGATTTAAATGTAATAATGAAAAATATGTATATAATTATTTTAATTCTAATATATTATCAAATTGTTCAATTGTTAAATATAATTGGAATCAAAAGAAAAATGAAATGTTAAAAGAAAAATGTTTTAATAATAAAATATGTAATTTACATCAATCTAATATTAGTTGTTTTTCTTTTAATAATGATGATAAAATTCTTATTTATGTAAAAAAAGAAAAGATTGCTAGTTATAAATCTATGAAAACTATTAAAGAATCTGGTAGTAAAACTAAATCTATTAAAGAATCTAGTAGTAAAACTATGAAAACTATTAATGAATCTAGTAGTAAAACTAAATCTATAAAAGATGATAAGGATTATATAATTAAATTATTAGTAAGTAAATTAAAGAAAAATTCTTAACATTTCCATTTATGACCACAACAAATACAATTAAAATATTGTGTAATTGCTTCATCACCACTTCTTGTTTGTAGTTCATAATAAGTAACTTTATTATTTTTACATTTACCACATTTAATAGCATCTGTCATAGAAACTTGTTTAATTTCATAAGCACCTTTAATTTTTCTTTCTAATTTTTCTAAAATATCTTTCCATATTTCTGGAAACATTTCTTCACAACTCATATATGGTAATTTATGAGGAGCAAATTCTTTATTTTTTAATCTTTCTAATAATCTTTCATTTTTAATATAAGAATTTTTATTTAAATTTGAATAAACACTAATTGCTATATTAAGATAAGTATCTGAAAATAAATCACATGTCCATGATAAAGGAATTTTAATAGAATTCGCATAATCAATAGATGAATTAAATATACCAATTTCTAGATCTCTTGATTCAATATCTGATAAATCTAAATCGGATTTAAATAATTCTATTAATTTATTTCTTACTTCATGTTTATTATTTATATTTACACTCATTTATAATATTTATATAAATAATATAACTATAAATCATTTTTTATTATATGTTATTTTAATAGATAATAAAATGAATAAAAATAATAATAAAAATACTGATAATCATTTTTTAGCAGCTCCCATTTATAGTAATCATAAATATACAGATTTAAATATTTTAAAACACTCAAGTATTTATAATTTAAAATCAAAAATAAATAAAGAAAAAAAAATAAAAAAATGATTTTTATTTATATAAAGATTAAATATAAATATTAAACAAGAATCAAAATGTCTTCGCCCATTCTTCCAAAATCAATTAAAGTTACATCACTTAAATATTCTGAACCAAAATTACTAAAATCTGGAGCAAAAACTGTATATATTAATTATCTTGATCCATCAGTTGGAGGTAGTGGAAAACTTCGTGTTCAAACTCCTGTAATGTATCTTCCATATGGTGTAAATGAAGGAAGTTATGAAGATAAAAATGCTAAAATTGATGTAGCTAAAATTGAAAAGAAAGATAAAAAATTTGATATTAATCTTTCATTTAAAGGATTTGAAGAAAATATTAAAATTAATGAATTTCTAAATAAACTTAAAGAAATTGAAACTAAAATTGTAGATGATGCTTATGAATTTAGACAATCATGGTTTAAAGATGATTTTGATAATAATAAAGCTATTCTAGCACGTCTATTCTCTCCAATTATTAAAGTAGATAAAGATAAAGCTACTGGTAAAGTTGTTGGTAAATATCCACCAACTATTCGTTTTAAACTTCCTTATGATAATGATAATGATAAATTTAGTTTTAATAGTTATAATATGAATGGAGAAGCAATTGATCTACTAGATATTGTTACAAAACTAAAAGGTGGAAAAGCTCAATTAATTGTAGAATTAAATAGTATTTGGTTTGCTGGAGGTAAATTTGGATGTACATGGAAATTAATTACTGGTAAATTTCAAAGATCAATTACGAATGATATTAATTTTATTGAAGATAGTGATACTGAAAAGAAAGAAGAAGAAGAGGAAGAAGAGGAAGAAGTAAAAGATGTTGTGACTAGTCTAAATAATACTAAATTAGATAATAGTGATGATGAAGAATATGTAGAAGATATTCCTCAAGATAAAAAAGAAGAAGTTGTAGTAGAAGAAACTAAAAAGAGAGGTAAAGCTAAAAAATAAATAATATTATAGCTATAATAAAAGCCATAATAAATTTAGCTAAAATAGAAGGTTCATTTTTTTCATTTAATATTATTATATGTACAAATTGTTCTAATATTAAATTAAGCACTTTAAATGAAATAGTTGTAGATAATAATAGATATAAAATAAATCCTATTATACTAATTCTTATTTTTCTTTTATAAATATAATAATTATTATTTTTTTCATCAGTTTCATTAAATTGATATACCATTTTTATAAATAAAAACTGATATATTTATAATAATAAAATATAATAAATGTCTAATATTGATAATATTATTAATGAAATTAAAAAAGTTTATTTTATAACAGATAGTTATGCTGTTAGTTCATTTTTAATTAATAATCCAATAGATATAGATTATTGTAATTTAGGAGAATATGGATGTAAAATTTCTAGAAAATTAAATATGGATAATTGGTATATTGGTACATATGATAATTATATAGTTATTGAAATTAATGATAAATATATTATTGTTTATTTTGAACATAATATATTAAAAAATACAATAGAAATTGTTACTAGAAGATGTAATAATAATGAAGAATATATTGAATTAAAATTAGCTTTATAATTTTTTTAATTATCAACTATATTTATTAAATATATTATTTCCATATTATTTAATAATCTATAAAATATATTATTTGTATTTAAATTAATTGGTGTTTCTATATCAGACATCCATTCGGGTAAATTATTATAAAAATCATTACTATATATACTTAAAGCTTTTATAAAATTACAACATAAAATAAAATGTGAATTTCCATCTTCAAATAATTTTATTATCTCTCTCGCAAAATCAAAAAATATATTATTTTCATGTATATTTTCTTCTTTAAAATACATATCATCATTTACTGATATTATTTTATATAATCTTATTATATTTTTTATTTGTTTTGTTGTTAATTTAAGAAACCATTCTGTATTATTATAAAATCCTATTTTTTCTAATGATTGGGATACATCTGTATATGCTTGAATTACAGATGTCCAATTATTATTATCATTTTTACTAATTAATTTATTATATTTTATAAATAATTTTAATTTATATTTTATATTAGGTTCAAATTCTTTTTTTGTATATGGATTCCAATTATTCTCTTTTGTTTCTATAAAATATAATAATTCTAATGCTTTAAAACAATAATAATTTATACCGTCATTATATATAAATCGTTCTTTTATATTTATATCTACTATATTATCAAATGTAAATGGATCTTCATTATTATTTATTTTATTTTCTATATTTTTATTATAAAAATGATCTTTTATTATATGATATCTAAATAAATTTTGAATTATTACTATTTTTTTTTCATCTATATCATAAGTATTTTTATTTAATTTATATATTTTATCATATATTATTTCTTTATTATTTTTTAATATTAAATATGGATATAATTTTATTAATATATTTATATTTTTATTATAAATTATTTTTAAAAATGTTTTAAACATTAATTCTTTAACAAATATTTTATCATTATCATATATATATTTATAAATTTTATAAATATCATCTGTTTGTAATTTATATTTATTATCTGTTGCTTCATTTATAATTTCATATATATTATTTCTATTATTATAATGAATATTACAATATTTATTTTTTGTTCTAAAGCAACATGACCTTCCTGTATTTATATATCTATAAATACATTTATTTGAAGTCATTTCTTTTATTATAAAACTTATTTATTTATATTAATTTACTTTTATATTTCTTCTGGTATTAATATACCAGCTTCTTTATAACTATAATAGTTATATGTTTTACCATCTACTATTACATATTTTTCATTATCTTTATTTAAAATAACATTTCCTTTATTTTTTTTTAATATTTGATATTTCTTATGTTTCATTATTTTATAATCATCTTTTATATTTGGAGTATATGATAAATCATCATTATTTACACCTATTGCCCAATTATAACATTTATATCCATTCTCTAATGGTTTATTTTGAACAGAATTTATAATACAATCAAATGAACTTGCTTTTAAAAATTTTAGAAACTGATTTATTAAATCCATTTTCTTATTTGCCATCATAGCAATATGTTCATCTGTCGTTATACCTTTATCTACTGTATTTATTGAATAATTTTTTTCTAATTGTTCTGGTGTAAATTCCATTATATATTTATATACAGTTACATTTCTATCTTCTGGTGGTAATAATTGATGTGAACATGAACGTATAGCTCGTCCAATTACTTGATCTATTCTTATATTATTCCAGTATGGTTCCATTATAAGAACTCTTCTTACATTTTTTAATGATATTCCTTCAGCACCACTTGCTGTAATACAAAATAATTTAACTAATTTACCTTTTTTATATAATTCATCTTTTTCATTTGAAATATATTGTGAAATTTCTCGTGGTACATCTTTTAATTCATTATTAAATAAACTCATTAATATTCTTGTTTTATCTCTATCCGAATCAAATATTACAAATCTCTTATTATCATATATTTCATCAAATATATTTGTATCTATTAATTCATATTTACCATTATTTTTCTTTAAATCAATTTGTTTAAAACCATTTTTAATTAAAAATTCACTAAATAAACCTAAACCCTCAACTGATCTAAATTGTGAATATACTAATACTGATCCAGGAGAATCATTAATATCATCATACATACTAGCAAATTTAGGACTTAATGTTTTTTTAACATTATCATATAATAAATAATCTCCTTTTATTAATTTATTAATCGCATCTTTTAATTCTTTTTCATATCTATCTGTTATTTTAGGTGCTTTATCTTTATCATCACTTATTTTTTCTTCTATAGCATCATCTAATTCTTTTTTTACTAAATATTTAATATCCATTGGATAATGTCTTTCTATATTTTCGGGAAAACTAAAATTACATACCATTCTACTAAAAGCACGATAAACTGATGTTTTATTATCAAGAACACCTGATTTTTTTCCACTTTCCATTTTTCTTTCAATATCTCTGACTTCAATATATTTCTTTATCTGAGTATCTGTTATTTTTAAATTTCTTATTATATCTGGATTTCTTTTTGGAAATAATTCACTTCCACTTATACTATAATAACTTAAACTTCCTAATATTCGTCTCATAAATAAATCTTTATTTGTTATTTTTGGATTATCTTCATCACTTTTATCTAAAAATATCTTATCAAATTCTTCTTTTTTATTTGGAAGAGCGCTATAATATATTGTATTATATTTTGATCCTATTTTTATATTTGGTATACTATTTAAACTTTTTATTATATTATCTATTGCCTTTTTATTATTATATGTCCAATCACTTTTAATTATAGTTAAACTATTATCTGAATCTCTTTTATATCCATTTGGTAATAAACTTATTAATATTTTATTATTTTCATTATCTATTGTAATTTCATCTACTATATTTAATAAATTAGAAGTTTTTAATTTTTTATATAAATCTAATTCATCTATAATATTTGATGTTTTAACTAATAATAATTCATATACATTCATATATCCTCTTATCAAATTTATTATTGTTGCTATTTCATATGGATTATTTATTATAGGTGTTCCTGATAATAATATTATTTTACAATCAGTCGCATTCATTAATTTAGTATAAATATCTTGTGCTAATTTACTTCCATTTACTATTCTACTAGCATAATTATGTACTTCATCTATTATTACAAATGAATTATCAAAAGGTGATGTACCTAATTCTTTTATTTTTTTAGCTGTTAATCCATTATATGATATAAAAGTATATCTATTTTTAATTATATGACTTATAATTGAATCAATTAAAGATTTATCACTATCATCTACGCTTGTTTTTAATATTTTAGCATTAGGAATATCATTTTCATACATAGGAATCCATATTAATCCATCTTTTTTTATTATAGATATATCAATAGCATATTTATTTAATAATATTTTTTGTACTTCATCATTATTTTTATCTACATTCACTAAAAACCAATCTTTCTTTAAATTTAATCCAATTGAACTTAATTTTTTTATTTCATTTTCATAATTAACCGCTAATGATGCTGGACTTAATACAAATATCTTTTTTTTATTTATATATCCTTCTGCTGCTGCTATTGATGCGCCAGATTTACCAGCACCTAATTCATGATATAATAATATACCTCTATAAGGACTATTAAAATACATATAATCTTTTATTAAAAGCTGTTGTGGATATAAATTTAATTTATTATCATCTATTTCACATTTATCATCATCACATTTACATTTAAGTTTATTTTTCAAATTTAAAAAATAATTTTGTGGTTTAAATGTTTTAAATATCTTTTCACTATATCCTATACGATTTGGTAAAATCCAATTATTTGGTTTTATTTCTTTATACATATTTCTATTAATATATAATTATATTAAATAAAAAATGAATTAAAAATATAATATATAATTATATTTAAATGACTTCTATATCGGATATGTATTTTATGATGAAATATGATTTTTTTAAAGACGATATTCCTCAATATGCTAAACTTAGAATTATTACAGTTAGCAATGATTTTTATTTAGTTGAAGATATTAATACTAAAAATAGAGCATGGGTGGCTTATTATAATATTTATCCTTTGAATAGTATAGCTTTTGATAATTATTATTGGAGTTATTCACAAAATTTTGAAGAAATTGCTATTAGAAAAAAATTAAAATAAAGATTAAACTTCATTATAATAATAAATGATTAAAATTATAATTGATAATAGAGAAACTTCTTTATTTTCTATTATTAAAGATAGAGATTTAGATATATATAATAATAAAATTGAAATAATTAAAGAACAATTAGATATAGGTGATATCCATATATCTTTTTTTTATAATGATATTTCATATTTATATATATATGAAAGAAAAACTACTAATGATTTATTGGCATCTATTAAAGATGGTAGATATAAAGAACAAAAAATTAGATTAAAAACAACAAATGCTAATTCTATAAATTATATAATAGAAGGTGATAATATAACTTCTATTAAAAATAAAAATAATCAAAAAATATTAACTAGTTCATATTTACATACATTATATAGAGATAAAATTAATATATTATTTACTAATAATATAGATGATACTGTTACATTATTATTATTATTATCTACTAAAATTATAGATAAACCTGAAAATTTTATTAATTATGATAATACCAATGATTATATTGATAATTGTAAAATCAAAACAGAAAAAAATAAAAATATAGATAAAAAAACTTGTTATTTATTACAATTATCACAAATTCCTTCTATTTCTAAAGAAATCGCAAAAAATATTTATAATAAATATCCTTCTTTAGTTTCTTTAATAAATGCTTTAAATGATTCTTCTGATAAAATAGAATTATTAACTAAAATAGATAAAATTGGTAAAACAAAAGCTAATACAATTATTAATTATTTATTATAATTTTCTCCAATTATATCTATAATAACTTAAACTTCCTTTATTTGGTAATTTAGGTCTATAAAATATATATGTAATTAATGCTATTGTTACTAAAATACCACCTACAATCATTTATATATAATTTCATTAATTGTTTTTATATAATTATTAAAGTATTATTTAATATATATAATTTAATTTTATTATATACATCATTATATATATTAGTATTAAAATATATTGTAAATATTATTAAATTTAAATAAAATTCTCTTTTACTACATTTTTTAATATCTATATAATAATTATTATCCATATAATCTTTAAAACAATCAAATACATCATTATAATATATAAAAATAAAACTTTTAATTATATCCAAAGATAATAAATTAAAATAATTATTTAATTCTTTTAATATAAAATTTTCTATATTTATTAAATTATCCCATATTATATCATTTGTTCTTAAATCTATATTTGGTATATTTGTAATTAAATCTATATTTATATCAAATGGATTATTTTTATAAGAATTTATTATATAACTTATAATATCATCATAACATAATGTATTTTTTTTTATTAATATTTTATTTTTATAATTATTATTAAAGTCAGTAAGATTCATATCTATCAATAATTCATTCATTTTAATTTATTTTTTATGAATAAAAAAAATAAATTATGGATTTAATATTGTCCATTTTTGTCTTTCATATGTTAAATCTCTTTTTCTCATATATGTAATAAATTTTAATGCTTCTGTATAATTATCCTCACTCAAAAATATATTTAAATTATTTAATGATGTTTGATTATTTCTCGCAGCAAAATTTAAATCTCTCATCTGTGTTTTATATATATCTGATATAAACATCGGTTGTTCTAATAACCAAGCATCATATAATTTTTTATATCCTTCAGCATTTTTATTTATTATTTCTTCTATATCATTTTCATATGTTATTTCTATTGTTGTAGGTGTTAATAATAATGTCTTTATTTCTTTATCTAATTCTTCCATTATTATTATTAATAAATAAAATAATTATAGCGGAGTATTACTACAAAAATGTAGAGGGTGTGGGGTTTGAACCCACGCATGCTTACGCATAGAAGATCTTAAGTCTTCCCCCTTAGACCACTCGGGCAACCCTCCGCTTTAATTAACAAAAATAAATAAAATATTATATTTTATAATAAATAATACTTAATACATTCGTATTTATTATAATATAAATTATCCTTAAATAGTTTTTTATATTTAAAAAAATAAAAGATATAATAATTTAAAATAGATATATGTCAATTGTTATTGGCAATCTAACTAATGAAAATATTAATGATAATAGACTTAAATTTAATTCATATACTGATTCTAATATAATTAATATTAATATTGATGGTAATTCTTATAATGATGCTATTATTAATTATAAGAATATAGGAGAAATTGGTATTTCTAATTCTTTTATTGTCTTTAATTACAATAATTCTAATATATTTAAAGCTAATGATAAACAAAGTTTTTTTATAAATGATATTGTTATAAAATCAAATATCAATACTTTTAATGATATAACTAATATTAATTCTAATCTTAATATTAATTTTTCTAATACTAATAATAGTTTTAATATTGTTAATAATAATAATAATATTAATTTTAAAGTTACTAATAATGATCTTAAAGTTAATTTTAATAATTCTAATAAATTAACTATTAATTCTTCTATTATTAAATTTGATGATAATCTTATTATAAATGACTCTAAATCTCTTATTGTTAGTAATATTAACGCCTTTAATCCTAATTCACCTATTCTTATTGATTATGCTACTTTTAAAAATTTATTAGTTTCTACTTATACTGTAAAAAATTCAATAATAATTGATAATGATACTATTTATCCAAATCCATCTTTAATTATTAATAAATATAGTATTGATTGTAATATTATTGATGTTTATAATAAAAATATTAATGATAATTCTAGTAACAAAATTTTTTCTATTAATAAAAATGGTTATATTGGTATTGGTTCTAATTATGCTACTGTGCCTATTGATATTAAATTAAATAATTATGATAGTAATTCTTTTATTCAAATTTGTTCTAATGTTAATAAATATAATGATAAATTTATTATAAATAATAAAGGTTATATTGGTATTGGTACTGATTATATTAAAAATCAAATATCTATAGATGTTCGTGATGATAATAGAAATATTTTAAATAATCCAGTTATTAATATTAATCTAAATTACGATAGAAATTCAAATTATAGAACTTCTAATATTATTGATCTTACTTTTATTGCCACTACTGAAAATAAACCTATTTATAATAATGAAGATGTTATTATAGGTACTATTGAAACTAATTATGATAATTTTATTCCTACTATAACTTCTAATACTACTATTTATGATGCTACTGCCGATAATCCACCCATATGTGAATTATCTGTTATTAATTTTATTAATAATGATTATATAAATACATATAATATTAGTTCTATTATTCCTTATAATATTTACAGTTATCCTTCTATTATTGGTATTAATTTTAATGATGTTGATTATGTTATTAATTATACTATTAAATATCCTAATTTTATTGCTATTGATACATCTATTACTCCAATTATTGAAAGTAGTTATATTAATTATAAAGAAATTATTATCACTTCTTATTTATTAAAACCTAATACATTACTTTCTAATGTTATTAATAATCCCTCTATTTTATATTTAAAAGAAATTAAAAAAAAAATTTATTCTTTTAATCCAAATGATATTAATAGTTTTAGTATTTTTATTATTCAAAGATTATATATTGAAAAAGGATTATATCAATTAAAATCATTTGTAGATTATCTTACGTATGTTTATGTTAAACCTTCTGATTTAATTTATGCTTCATCTAATAATAATTTTAGTGTATCTTTAACATCTGATGGAAAATTATCATTAGGTGATAAAGATAGTTCTGATAATTATTATTTATATGTTAATAAAAAATCTAGACTTAATAATCTAGAATGTGCTAATATTTCAGCTGTTAGTGGTAAAAATAATATAAATTTTAGTTTATGTAATTTATCTAATATTAATAAAGCATTTATCAATTCTAATATAACTTCTAATCTTATTGTTAATTCAGCAACTATTAATAATTGTATCAGTAGCAATATATTATCAACATTTATATATTCTAGTAATATTATTGGCAGTAATTTTTATTATGATTCTATATTTGGTTGTAATTTAATTATTAATTCAAATCTTTTTAATCCTAATATTAAAGTTATTATAGGTAGTAATATTAATATCTCTTCAAATTCTGCCAATTTAAATATTAATATTATTAATAATACTACTGGATTATCTGTTAATTCTTTTAATAGTAATATTAATCCATCTATATCTATTAATGGATATAATAGTAATAATTATCCATTTATAATCATGTCTAATTTAAATTCTTCTTATTCTATTAATATTAATAGTAATAATAAAAATTATCTTAATTTTGATAATTTTTCTTTAATTGATAATATTAATAATAGAATTATTTTTAAACATACAAATTTTAATGATAAATTAAATAATCAATTATCTTTTGGTAGTTCTAATAATATTATTTTTGATCTTAAACCTCAAGAAATTCCTACTAATCTTACTAATAAAATTTCATTAGGTTATCCTTATAGATTTCTTATGCAACAAAATTTAAATCCTAATAATTGGGATAATTATTTTAAAGATAATATTTATACATCTGATTGTATGTTAAATGTTTATGGTAATATTAATTTTTCAACTATTAATAATACACCTTTTTTTAAATGTATAGCTTCTGATTATCCTAATGAAAATATTAGTATTAATATTGGTAGTAATGCTATTTCTAAAAATGGTTTTATTTTAAATGTAGGTGATAATGCTTATTTCTCATGTAATATTAATGTAGAAAAAGATATATTTGTAAAAGGTACTGTTGGTAATGTATCAGATATTCGTCTTAAAGAAAATATTATAAAAATATCTGATTCTATTAACAAAATTGAAAAAATAAATGGATATATATATAAAAGAACAGATACTGGTAAAACTGAAACTGGATTAATTGCCCAAGAAGTTATGAATATACTTCCAGAAGTTATTAATATTAATAAAGAAACTTCAAATAATTATTATAATATTTCTTATGGTAATATGGTAGGATTATTAGTAGAAGGTATTAAAGAATTAAATCAAAGATTAAAAATTATTGAGAATAAAATTTAGATTTACTTATTATCCATAATTCTATATTATTTATATTTAATATATATGAATATGATAAATAAAAATATCCATTATCTCCCCAATGAGTCCCCCATGAATTTCTCATTATAAATCTTTCATCAAAATCATTATATCCACATATAATTACAGCATGTCCTCCTAATAATATATCAGATGAACTAGGATTTTCTATTATTCCAGATTTTGAAGATATAAAATTACTATATATTGGTATTCCTGTTGCTATTGGTTCATTTTTATCTAACCATTCTTTTATTATTTCTATTTTATTTGAAATCGTAAATGCTTCTATTATAAAATTATTTTTAGCATTTATATATGCTTCATTTGTTGGTTTTATAAATATATTTTCTATTATATATTCCCAATATTTTTCATCACATATTCCATATGTTTTTAATGATGTAATTCCATCTATAAGATAAGCACCTTTATCTATATCTGTTTCATTTATTAATAATCTTTCATTATAATATAAAAATAATCTAGATCCTCTAAAATTATATTTACTATCATATTCAAATATTGAACATAAAGCATTTGCTGTACAACTTCCTATTTTACCCTGATCATATACTTCTGGAAAATTATTACGTAAATCTGTTATTTTTTTATTATTTATAATAGATGATGAAACATCTATATTATTATCTATTGTTATTAATGTTTTATAAAATGATCTTAATATAAATATAAAACAATCACTTGAATAATCATCTTTTAATAAATAAAAAAATGGAAGTTCTAAATACATATTTAAATATCTAATTATAAATATATGTGAATTAATATCAAACCCGCATACTACTATCGTTATGCCTCCTATTAATTTTTCTTTTGATTTTGGTATTTTAATTTTTGTTTGATTATTTTTTAATAATATTTCAAAACTTTCATATACATTTATACTAACTATAAATGGTTCATTATTTATTAATGATAATAATAAACTTTGTAAATCTTTTTTTATTTTAATTATATCAAATTTATATTTATTTTCTTTTGCTTTCTCAAATATGTCATCTGGTGGTATTATATTTATTTTATTAACATCATATGGATAATCTTCATATGAACAATATCCATATTCTAATATTTTTTTTATTGAATTATTTATATTATATGTATCGGTATCTAATCTTTCTATATAATATAAAAACATCCTAGAACATCTAAAATTATTTATATCATATTCTATTAATGTTGCTATAGCATTTGCTGTACTTCCTAATAGTTCAAAATTATTTAATGATGACATTAAATCTTTTAAATCAATACGTTTAATATCATTTATATTTGTTATATTAAAAGATGTTTTATTTAATAAATATGAATTATCATAATTATTATTTATTATAACATCAAAAAATGTCATATCTTATAATATTACATAAAAATAAAAAAACTTATTGAATTTTAGGTGTTACTATATCGCTACAATTCTTTTTAAAAGTATTATAAACACTTTTATTAGCTTCTATTTTACGTTTTGTTATGGGATTTCGTAATTTATTATTTTTCCATTCTAAACATATTTCTTTTGTATAAGTAGGCTTTTGTTTATCTTGTTTATCATCAGTTTTACCAGATATTATTTTTTTACCAATTTTACCATCTATTTTTACACATTTTCCAGTAGCAGGATTTAATATTTTTCCTGATGGACATTTTACCTCCGTATAATTTTTCTTTTTCTTATTTAATAAATTTGATAACTCCATCTGTTCTTCTGATACTGATATTATAGATGATTTAGAATGACTTTTTGGTGATTCTTCTGTCGCTGTCCATAAATAATAATCTAATGATACTTTTGATAATAATTTATTTAATATATTTATTATTGCCTCTTTTTTAGGCATTATTTTATAATATATTTTATATTCACATGTATCTTTTACACCATTTTCATCTACATCATCTTCTTGGCTAGTTAATATATAATTATATATAGTTACTGTTCTTCTTAAAAATGGATGATCTAATGGAATATCTTCATGAGATTTATATCTAATACATCTTCCTTCTATCTGTTCTTTTGCTGAAGTATTCCATACAGGATCTACTTGATGTAAATATTGAACATGTTTAAATGATACACCTTCTTTTATTGAAGGAGAACCTAATATAACTCTTATATTTTTACCATCAATATTATCAGGTGAATTTAATATTGATTTAACATTTTGTTTAGATTCATCATTTAATGACGCATCCCATAATACAAATGTTTTATATGGAATTATACCATTCTTTGTGTAATTACTCCAACCATCTTTTTCTAATATATATGTAATTAATTCAAGACAATATTTTATAAAATTACTATAAACTAAATGTTTTCCTGGATTTTTATTAATATATTCTATTATTTCTTTTATTTTTGGAGCATATTCACTCAAATTTTCATATATTTTTTTTGCTTTACTAATATCATATGCTGATATAGCAAGTTGTCTTTCACCTACACAAAACATATTACCTTTATCATCATCACTATTTGATAAACTATCATTAATATTTTTATATTTTATTTCTTCTATTAATTCTCTTTGAGTATCACTCATTCTGATATGTACATTATTAGTTATTACTTTAGGATAAGCACTTTTATCTTTTATTTTAAAAAAACTTATTTTTCCTTTAAGATAATTTATATATTTTTTGATATCAGTTGCTGATTTATGAATAGTTTCATTTAATAAATCTGGACGTAAATTTAACATTAATTCTATAAATTGACCATAATTATCAAATACTGGTGTAGCAGTTAATAAAAACATTTTTGTAGATTTTTCATCTTTTGTATAATATGTTAATAATCTTAATATTATACTATTTATTGATTTTGTTTTTGATTTTATTTTATTATTAGCAATTATTTCTAAAAGTTTATCTTTATCAATTCCTGATGATATTAAATTATGTACTTCATCAATTATTATTATTTTATTATTTGTTATTTTTTTTATAGTTTCTTCTAAATTTGTTGTTTTTAATAATTGATTTCTTAAACTTTCATATGATATTATATTATATTTTAATTCTATTCTTTTTAAAAATACTTTACGTATTTGTTCTTTCTCTTTTTTGGTAGTTTCTACATCAATATATTTTTCATATTCTTTTACTGATATATATTTATTAAATCCACATGTTTCTGATATTAATTCATCTATAAAATTAGTTTTTAATCTTGCCGGTAATATAACTAATACTTCCATTTGAGGTCGTTTTTTCATTATAGTTTCAGCTATTGTTATAGAACTACATGTTTTACCTGATCCTATTCCATGAAACAATAACATTCTATCAATATTATCATATTCTTTATCAATATATGTTGATAAAAATACTTGTTGTTTAAGTAATTTTTCTGTATCTTTTATATCTTTATATTCTTTATATATTTTAGTTCGCATTGTCTATTTATATTAAATATAAAAATAAAATAATTACAAATATTAGAAGTTTAAATGCGAACATTATCTAAAAAATCTTCAAAAATAGATAAAATATTTAATAAATGTCAAATTGGTAATATTCCTTTATTTATATCATTAACATTAAGTATTATTTTATTTATAATAATTATTACCAGTTTATCTAAAATTGAAAAATTAGCAAATTGTGATTGTTCTAAAATACCATATAAAGATTATGTAAAAGAATGGTTTGTATTTATGATATTTTTCTATATTGTTGGTATTATTTTATTTAGTGTAAGTAATTTTGAATGTTGGGAAATGTTTGAAGCATATCCTCCAATATATATATTTAAAATTATTATTAGTTTAGTAACATTAATTATGTTTATTAAATTATTTTTATATTTAAGAGAAATAAGAAAAAATTGTAATTGTGCTTATAATAATAAAGAAGCATTTTTATATTGGTTTTTTATTATTTATTTTGCCATTATTGCTTCTTTAATTATTATTAGTATTATATTAATAATACTTGCTACTGTTATTTATTTTATTAAATAAATTAAAAATCTTGTTTAGTCCCTCCATAATAAGGATATCCATGTCCTTCTGTAATCATTTGGTTATTTATTGAATCCTTAAATAATTCATTATTTGTTTTAAGAGGATCTATTTCATAATCTTCATTAAATACTGTAATTAATAATCTTCCATATTTATCATAATTACCACATTTAATTTTTATTAATGTTTTATGACTTTTTTCTTCTTCTTGTTTTGTACATAAATACCATAAACGTTTCTTTGCTTCTAATGCTTTATTCTTTTTTTCTTCTCTATTTGGATCATCCAATAATGGTTTCATTTCACTAGTATCATATCCATATAATCTAGCTTTTATATGCATAGGTATTTCTTTATACATAAATATAATATTAACTGTATCTCCATCATAATTTCTTAATATTTTAGCATATGTAGTATATCCATTTAATGAAAATAATGGATATGTATTTAATTCTGTATTTCTTAATTCTTCCATCTATTATTTAAGTAATTAAATATATAAATCATTTTTTTATATATTTATAAAAAATAAAATAAGTTAATTATTGTAGTTTAGAATTAATTTCTAATAGTAGTGAATATACCATTTGAAGATTTACTGGATGATTTACCATTCGTTGAAATTGACGTTTCTTTTTATTTGCTTGATATACTTGAATATCTTGTGTTGTAATTTTAAATCGCGATGCTGCTTCTTCTAGTGTAATTGAATGATCATCATCTACCAGTGACAATGCTTTTACAATAAGACGTGTTTTAATACTACCTTCTGTACGTTGAAGTTGTCTAGCAATTTCTGAAAATGATAACTCTTCTTTAATTTTATCAATTAATACATTATCTTCTTCTGTTTCCCATTTTAGACCAGCACGTGATGTTTCTGGATTTTCACGCTGTTTTCGTAGTTTTTCTTGAAATTGATAATTTGTGGTCATCTTATAGGATTTATTTCCTAAATAATTATTATAAATTATTCTTAAATCATTTTTAATAAAAATTTTTTAAATATAGGATTTATTATTTTTTTATTATAATTAAGTTTATTTACTTCTGCTAAATAATATATTGTTACAGCAAAAGCATAATAATCATATAATTTAAGATAATAATATTTATTTTCTTCTATCTCATCAATAGTTCTATAATTTGTAACTGATAATTTACTATTTTTATAACTTAATTTATTATATTTTTCATATAATTCATCTATTGAATTATCTATTTTTTCTCTCAATTCTTTTGGTGCTTTTTTATTTATTAAAAATTTATAATTAACAAAATCTATATCATACATATATTGATATAAAAAATAAGGAATTCCTTTATTATAAAATTTTAATGGATGATTAAATACTATATTTCCATTTTTTGTATCAATAAATGTTTTTGATTGATTTCTTATGTCATTTGATGATTCCCAATCTATTATTTTAAATCTATTCTTACATAAAATTATATTATTTGGTTTTAAATCATTATGTATATAATTATATCCATTTAATATATTTAAAGTTTCCATTATTTCTTTGGTACATTTATCTAATAATGATTGTGTAAACTTAATTTCTTCTAAATTTTTAAAACATTTTTCTAAAAATATATAATAATCATTATTAAATATCATTCCATATATTTTTCTACCATTATATGTAAATCCTTCTTTTATTGTCGTATGTTCTTCTATTTTATCTTTAAAAATTTTTATTAAACTTTTATATCCATTTAATTCATTATTAAAATTATGTTTTTTTGTTCCAAATATATATGATATATATATAAATTTTTTAACTAATACACCATCCATATTTTTTAATATTTCTAATATATTATCATATGCTACTACATCTTTTATTTTAATATATTTTCCATCATCTATTGTTATTAATTTTATTTTTTTTGATTTACTTGATAATAACTCATAATATAATGTATTTGTATCATTTTTATCTTTTTTATTATATACATCCATTACTTGACCCTTATACCCATGGTTTAAAATAGTCATTTCTTATTTCTATTTAAAAATAATTATAATATTTATTATTAATGATTAATTATCATTCATATCTATTTTTATTATTTATTCAATCAACTAATACATATATTATACCACAAACGTTCAGATATTTTTTCCCAGTTGGTATTTATAATAATAAAAATAATCTATATGAATTTAAATTAGGTACATTACCTTTTATTACATGGTTTCCTAATGAAAATAATCCAATTACTATAATAAATTCATGTAAACATATTGGCAATAATCTTAAAAATAGTAAATTAACTAATAATAAAAATTGTATAGTTTGTCCTTTTCATAATACTATTTATAATAATAGTGATAATTTTGGTACTACTATAATTAAAAATAATATTATTTGGTGGAGTTATAAAAATATTTATAATAATCCTCCTTATTTAAAAAATAATCATATTAATCCTAAGCAAATAAATATTAATGTAAATTATATGCATATAATTTTAAATATTATTAATTTATATTTCAATGATATATCTAAAGATTATAAATATTTTTATAATATAAAAAAACAAAGATTATTTATAAAAAATAATATTTTTAAATTATATTATATTTTCCCATTTTCATTCTTTTTATCAGAATATAAATCTTCTACTTCATTTATTACATTATTACCAATTGATAATCACAATACTAAAATTTATTTTATTAATTATAATGATATAAATAAATTAAAAAAATATATGGAATATTCATATAATCCATATACTTTTAAATATATGACTTCTATAAAAGATACTAATAGTATTTCATATAAAATAAAAAAAATATTTGAAAATTTTCATGATTTTAATGATTTTTCTGTTTTTAATTTTTTGAAAAATCATAAATTTTTATAAAATTAATATTTAAAACTTAAAATGATTTTAATTATAATATGAAATTATTACATTGGATTGATATAAATTATTTAAATTGGGATAAATTATCAGAAAATCCAAATGCTATAGAATTATTAAATAAAAATAAAAATAAAATTAATTGGTTATTTCTTTCTTTAAATCCTAATGCTATAGAATTATTAAAAGAATATCCTGAAAAAATTAATTGGTATTATTTATCTGGAAATCCTAATGCTATAGAATTATTAAAAGATAATCCTGATAAAATTATTTGGTCACAATTATCAAAAAATCCAAATGCTATTGAAATTCTTAAAGAAAATAAATATAAAATTAATTGGTGTTTATTATCAGCAAATTCTAATGCTATTGATTTAATTAAAACAAATAAAAATAAAATTTGTTGGTGTAAATTATCATTTAATCCAAATGCTATAAAACTTATAATTGATAATAGAGATAAAATAAATTGGTCAATATTATCAGCAAATCCTAATGCTATTAATTTATTAAAAGAAAATATTGATAAAATAGATTGGTATGAATTATCATCTAATCCATCAGCTATAGAATTATTAAAAAAATATCCAGAAAAAATTAATTGGCGTATGTTATCAACTAATCCAAATGCTATAGAATTATTAAAAGAAAATCCAGATAAAATTAATTGGTATTTAATATCATCTAATCCTTCAATATTTACTTATAATATAAAATGTGATTTAATATATTAAATAAATAATAATATTATTTATGTTACCATTTAAATTATTACATTGGATTGATAAATCAAAATTAGACTGGGATAGTTTATCTGAAAATCCTAATTCTATTGAATTATTAAAAGAAAATCCAGATAAAATTAATTGGTCTTTATTATCAGCAAATCCTAATGCTATTGATTTATTGAGAGAAAATCCTCATAAGATTGATTGGTCTTTATTATCATCTAATATTAATGCTATTGATTTATTAAAAAATAATCTTAATAAAATTAATTGGTATATATTATCAACAAACATTAATGCTATAGAAATATTGAGAGAAAATCCTGATAAAATTAATTGGTGTTTATTATCTTCAAATCCTAATGCTATTTCAATTTTAAAAGAAAATATTGATAAAATTAATTGGTGTTTATTATCTTCCAATCCTAATGCTATTGAATTATTAAAAGAAAATATTGATAAAATTAATTGGTATTATTTATCTTCAAATGTTAATGCCATTGAAATATTAAAAGAAAATATTGATAAAATTAATTGGTATTATTTATCTTCAAATATTAATGCTATTGATATTATAAAAAATAATCTTGATAAAGTTATTTGGTCTAAAATATCAATTAATAAAAATTGTATTGAAATATTAAAACTAAATAAAGATAAAATTAATTGGTATATGTTATCTTATAATGAAAATGCTATTGATCTTATTAAAGAAAATATTGATAAAATTAATTGGAATTTATTATCAGATAATCCTAATGCTATTGAAATTTTGAGAGAAAATCAAGATAATATTGTATGGTTTTTATTTTCATGTAATCAATCTATATTTTCATATGATTATATTAAATTACAAAATTCTAATTTAGAATTTAAAGAAGAAATAATAGCAAAAGCATTACATCCAAAAAGGATATTTAAATTAATAGAAGAATATGGAGAAGAAGAAATATATAATAATTATTTTGAATAAAGACTGATTATAAGTAAATTTTAAACACCATGTACTGAAAAGAGATTATCATATAATTTACTAATATTACTTCTATATTCATCTTTTGCATTAGTATATTCATCAATCATAATTTCATAAAT
>Ga0214923_10002235_pt1 | contig 26062 bp, 20 predicted proteins | sample LL1510_MetaG_FD_177993 | JGI IMG/M metagenome (GOLD analysis project Ga0214923, IMG submission 177993) | Freshwater microbial communities from Lake Lanier, Atlanta, Georgia, United States - LL-1510 | ecosystem: Environmental > Aquatic > Freshwater > Lake | place: USA: Georgia | collected...
GAAGTTATGAGTGGGCAGTCTTGTCCATGATCAGCGTGGTGGTTGCGGCGCAAATCTCGCGCAGCTTCATGGGCCGATCGCTCTTCGATCGGCAGCTTGCTTCGCGAGGTATCGTGGTCAAGGACGATCAGCAAAGATTAGCGACCTGAGCTAACAGCGATCGGAGCTTGCAATCTCTCAGGGCACTGAGTATTCTGTATACCGTGTACAGGAGCTCGGTGCCTGATTGATATTTAGCGAGCGTCTTGATAGGGAATGATCGCTCGGCGTGTCATACGGACGCCCTTCAGTCTGTGCATCAGGCGTTGTAATCACTGCCCAAGACGCGATGCTGACCCTTATGTCGATGCTTCCCAAACTCATCAGTGCACCCGATCTTGTTGATCAGGTCTATGACGAACTCGTCAAAGCCATCAGCTCAGGAGCGCTTGCGCCCGCGCATCGTGTTACGCAGGAACAGCTCGCGGCGCAATTTGACGTGTCGCGCCAGCCTGTCCTTCAGGCTTTGCGATTGCTGAAGCGCGACGGTTTGGTCTTGGATGCGCCGGGCAGAGGCATTCAGATAGCACCGCTTGAGCCCAAAGTGATCGATTGGGTTTATCAGCTTCGGAGTGCCTTGGATGCCCTGGCTGCGGCGCTTGCGGCTGAACAATCCATCCGGCTTGACGCTGCGCTGATTGAATCGGGCCGGCATGCCGCCTCCGCGAAGGATTTGTCGGCGCTGATTGACGCGGACATGGCATTTCATCACGCCCTCTACGAAGCTTCCGGCAATCCCTTGATTCTTTCGAGCGCCAAAATGCATTGGTGCCACATTCGACGTGTTATGGGCGCTGTACTGCACGGCGATTCGCTTCGTTGCAACGTCTGGGATGAGCATGAGGCCATTGCCGAAGCGGTGGCGGCCGGTGATGTCAATCTTGCGAGCACCCTGAGCCAGGGCCATGGTCGTGCCGCCAGCGAATTTATGATTCAACAGCTTCTAGAAAAGGAGATTTCGGATGAAACTGACGCAGCAGCAATTGGAGCAATTTGAGCAAGACGGCTATTTGTTTTTTCCTTCCTTGTTTTCGGAACAGGAAATGCGGGTTCTTCGGCATGAGGTGCCGGCGATTTATCGGGAGTTTCGTCCTGAGATTATTCGAGAAAAAAACGGCGTCACCCCGCGAACGAGTTTTGCTGCGCATACTTATAGCGATGTCTTCGCAAAGCTTGCCCGGCATCCGCGCATGGTGGAGCCCGTTCAGCAGTATTTCGGAGAACCGGTTTACATGCACCAGTTCAAGATCAACGGCAAACAAGCCTTTGATGGTGATGTGTGGCAGTGGCATCAAGATTATGGGACTTGGTATAACGATGACGGTATGCCAGAGCCGCGGGCGATGAATGTTGCGATCTTTCTCGATGAGGTCAATGAGTTCAACGGCCCTTTGTATTTCATCCCGGGATCTCATCGTGAGGGTGTGGTTGCGGCTGGCCACGACTTAAAGACAACAAGCTATCCGCTTTGGACGCTCGATAATGACAAGGTTCGAGCACTTGTTGCCAAAGGCGGCATGGTGGCACCCAAGGGACCCGCCGGTTCAATGTTGATGTTTCATGGCTGCCTCGTCCATGGATCGCCCTCGAACATGAGTCCTTGGGATCGTGTGATTGTTTATCTCAGTCTTTGTACTGTCTCCAATCACATTCGCCGTGCAAAACGTCCCCCATGGATTGCACATCGAAACTTCATGCCCATCATGACCTTGGACGACGATTGTTTGCTTCGAGAGGAGGTGAGTGGTTTGCCCTGGCCCGGGCACGAAGTTGATGCGTTGGCGATGCAGCGAGGTGACGGCCCGGTTGCATGGACCGCTGAGCTCGCCCACAAGGCAGATCAGACTGAGGCTGCTCCCGTATGAACCTCTATCGGATGCTCGTGCAGCGCGAGGCCGAGGAGGAACCCTTGCGTATTGGCTTGATCGGGGCAGGAAAGTTCGGGTCGATGTTCTTGGCCCAGGTGCGCAAAACGCCGGGTATGCATTTATTGGCCGTGGCAGATCTTAATCCTGGGCACGCGAGGGAAAGCCTCAAACGTGTTGGTTTTGAGTCGGCTGAGTTAAGTGCAAAATCCTTCGCTGCCGCGCTGCGTTCACGCCAGTGCTTCATTACAGACGATGCGATGGCATTGATTGCAAGTTCAGGCATTGACATCGTCATCGACGCTACCGGAAGCCCTGCAGCTGGCATTGCCCACGTGCTTGCCTGCTGTGAACACGGCAAGCATATTGTGATGGTGAATGTTGAAGCTGACGCCTTGGCTGGCCCCTTGTTGGCCAGGAAAGCTGCAGAGGCTGGGATTGTTTACTCGCTCGCCTACGGTGATCAGCCCGCATTGATCTGTGAGATGGTGGACTGGGCGCGGGCCAGCGGTTTTGAAGTGATTGCTGCTGGCAAGGGGACGAAATACCTGCCTGCCTTCCATCAATCGACACCGGCAACGGTGTGGTCACATTACGGTATCAGTGAGTCCGATGCCAAGCTCGGTGGCATGAACGCTCAAATGTTCAATTCGTTCTTGGATGGCACGAAATCGGCTATTGAAATGGCAGCGGTGTCAAACGCGAGCGGCTTAATGCCCGCCAGCGACGGGCTGCAGTTTCCGCCTTGCGGTGTTGATGATTTGGCGAGGGTGTTGCAACCGCGTGAATCGGGCGGTGTATTGTCGCATCGCGGGCAGGTTGAAGTGATATCAAGTCTAGAACGTGATGGTCGACCGGTGTTTCGCGATTTGCGCTGGGGCGTCTACGTCACCATGGCCGGTGACAGCGCCTATGTTCGGCGCTGCTTCAAGGAATACGGCCTGGTAACCGATCCCTCGGGTGAGTTCACCGCGATGTATAAGCCCTTTCATTTGATTGGACTTGAATTGGGCATTAGCGTTGCATCGGTCGGTTTAAGAGCAGAGCCGACCGCTTCGCCAATCGACTGGTATGCCGATGTGGTTGCGACGGCCAAACGCGATCTTAAAGCGGGGGAGTCATTAGATGGGGAAGGCGGATTCACAGTCTACGGGCGATTGATGACCGCAGCTGATTCGCTCAGGCTTGGTGGCTTGCCGCTCGGCTTGGCCCATGGGATCAAGCTCAAACGCGCGGTTAAGTCTGGTGCGCCTTTACGGTGGTCCGATGTTCATGTTGATTCAAAGGACCCGAGCGTTCGATTTAGAAAGTCCATGGAGGCAGATTTCAAGAAAGGGATAAGTCGTGGATGATTTGTTGATCAGGGGCGCGTGTCTTATTGATGGCAGTGGCGGACCGTCTTTTCGAGGTGATCTTGCGGTACGTGAGGGGATGATTTCTGGGATTGCGCCCGAGTTAAAGCGTGACGCCAAGCGCGTTATCGAGGCTGACGGTTTGGCGCTTATGCCAGGCATTATTGACAGCCACACTCACTTTGACGCCCAGGTCACCTGGGATCCTTATGTGCGCCCCTCGCCAGCGCTTGGGGTCACGTCAGCGGTGATTGGCAATTGTGGCTTTGCAATCGCGCCCTGCAAGCCTGAGGATCGCGAGCGAACCATGCGTAATCTCACCCAGGTCGAGGGCATGTCTTTGGACGTGTTGCGCGCTGGCATTCGATGGGATTTTGAAAGTTTTTCGCAGTATCTCGGCATGTTGGAGGTTCAGGGTAGCGCCGTTAATTTGGCAGCCTATGTGGGACATTCGTCGGTGCGGACCTATGTCATGGGTGCCTCAGCGACAGAGCGTGAGGCAACGCAACAAGAAATAGATCAAATGACAAAACTTGTTCGCGATGCGATGCAAGCCGGCGCCGTCGGTTTAGCAAGCAGTACGAGCCCAGCCCACAACGGTGAGGCGGGCACACCGATGCCATCGCGGCTTGCCAGCGACCATGAACATTTATCGCTGATTCGTGCGATGGCCTGTCGGGGTGGTGGTGTTTATATGGTGACCAAGGGTGGTCAGATGCCGATATCGTTTCTAGAAGAGATGTCACAACAATCCAAACGCCCGGTGATGATTGCTGCGCTGCTGCATAACAGCACCAATGGCGGTGCTGTGTTCAAAGACTTGGATGCGATTACTGCGGCCAATCGACGTGGCAATCCCTTGATTGCTCAGGTCTCCTGTTGCCCGCTTACCATGGACTTCACCCTGGCATCACCTTATCCTGTGGAAGGTTTACAGTCCTGGAAGCCGGCGCTTGGCCTCGAAGCTGCGGCGCTGAGAGTCAAGCTCGCTGATGCTTCTTTCAGGCAAGCCGTGAAAGCTGAACTTGACGCTCCTGCCGTTTTTCGACTTTTTAACGGGGAATGGGATAAGGTGCACATTGTTGAGGTGGCTAATGCCGCCAATGTCCATCTTGAACAATGCAGTCTGGCTGAACTCGCCGCGCAAAACGGACGCCACCCGCTTGATGTCATGCTGGATCTTGCCCTGAGTGAGGATCTGCAAACGGTTTTCACCGCGCAACTGCTTAACAGTGATGAAGTAGAAGTTGCCCGCATGCTGAACCATCAGCACAGTCTTGTCTCGCTCAGTGACGCGGGTGCGCATCTTACATTTTTTAACGATGCAGGTTTTGGTCTTCACTTACTGGGACATTGGGTGCGCGACCTTGGCGTGATGAGTCTTGAACAGGCCGCCTACAAGCTCACGGCCCAGAGTGCTGCGATCTTCGGCATGACGTCGCGCGGACTGCTGCGCGAATCCTACGCGGCCGATTTGCTTTTGTTTGATCCGCATCGCGTCGGCCGAGGTGCAAAGCGGCGTATCCATGATTTGCCCGGCGGCGCGGCACGTTTGCATACCGATGCCTTGGGCGTTCATGGCGTATGGGTCAACGGCACTCAGGTCGCAGATGATCATGGGTTGATTGAAGGATCCAAGCTTTCCGGCCAGTTAATGCGAAGCTTCGATGCAAAGGCAGTATTCCAAAGCTGCTGAGGGCTTATGGGGGCAATATTTTCAAGATGGTGTTTAGGGTGTCCCGCGGATATTCCATCGGAAAGAGGTGACTGCCTTCCATGTCGATGAATGCACTATGTGGAAGGCTATGGAGCAGTTTGCGGGTGCTCTCAAGGCCGATTTGTCTGGCTTCCCGGGATTGCATGCCCCCTAGGTAAATCAGCGGGCACGCGATGCGGTTTGAATAAAAATAACGTTCTAAATGATCTGGAACCGTGTTATAAATTAAAGTTTCAATATCGCGGTCGAACACAAGCTCGCGGCAGGGAAAACCCTGTCGATCCAATGCATCCCGCGTGCCGAAATTCACATAGTCATCAAGCAGCCTCGGATCCCAGCGGCGAAAAGGCCGTTTGTTTTCAAAGTGACTGCGGACGGCTTCTTTGTCAGGCCATTGTCTTCGACGCTTCCTGCTGAGTCGACCTGGTAGCAAAGCGCCAACCAGTGGACTTCGTTTAATCAGGCGAAGGCCTTGCGCTTTCCATCCGCCAATGATCGGCGCATCAAGCACAATGACACCGGCAATTTTTGGCATTTCAAGCGTGGCATGGTTGGCCGCACAGAGCATGCTCAAATAACCCCCCAGTGAATGCCCTAAAAGCCATGTCGCTTGGGCCGCTTGCTGATCTGCACTGGCCTTTGCGAACGCTGCCAGTTGCTTGACCAGCATAGGCCAGTTGCTGCTGACTGGGTAATTGGGGTCATGACCGATACACTCGATCGCATCCACCCGATGGCCTGCAAGGCGAAGCCCTTGAAAGATCAATCGGTAGGTGGATGCCGGGAATCCATTAGCATGCGAAAAGATAATCCGACACATGGCTTAAACCGTCATCTTAAGCGCTTGAGCATGGGGGCAAAATTCCAGCACCGGTTCAACGCATCATTAAGCATGGGTTCAAGGCGGCGTCCAGCAACGGTTCAACGTAATAAGCATAGGGATAGGCCAAGCAGTATGCCCATGATACTCATCGGTAGGGCGCTAGAACTGAGATTGGCTATGAGACCGAAACTTGAAGGCATGACAAGATTGATACCGTTAAGCGCCATGGAACGTAATCCAAGTGCTTGTCCCTGTCGCCCGTCAGGCGTGACCTGATGGATTGACGATAAGAGCATCGGTTGTACTGAACCCAGGCTCATGCCAAGGCAGGCAGAACCGACCAACATCAAGCGGAATCCTTCGAGCCAGGGGTAGGCCAAAAAGCCAAGCATTGCAATGACAACCGCCACCCGCATCGCTGTCTTTTCCTTGAAGGCTTCGGCCCACCGCACGATAGCCATTCGAATCAGGATGCTCGCTGCCGAGAAAACGCCCAGGACGATGCCAATCTGTGTGGCCGATAATTGTTGAGCGTGCCCGAGTACTGGCACAACAAATAGGTGAGCATCCCAGCTTGAGATCGTGACCAGATTCAGTAAGAGCATACGGCGATAGGCTTTGATGCTTAACAAATCGATCGCCTCCCGAAGCGAAGCTTGGGTGCCCCGTAGGCCCAGGTTTTCAACGGGTACCTTGACGCAAACATAGAGCGCACATGCAGGAATTACCGCGGCAACAAGCAGTGTTGTGACAAAGCCTGAATAATCGAGGAGGGCGCCACTGATTGCCGGTGCGATGGCATTGGAGACGGCTGGCGCGATGGCGATCCAGCTAAAAACGCGTTTCAAATTGGCGCCTTGCTCGCTTAGGCGACCCGCAGCGCGTTGTACGGCGATAGCGCCAATCGAGGACGCCGTGCCGGTAAGAAGACTACCCAAACCAATGCTTGCTAGGCTTGGGTGAATAGCGGGTGCAAGTCCACCGAAAACAGCCAGGCCGACCGCAATCCGCATGGGGCGATGGAATCCATAGCGATCGCTGAGTCCACCTGCCCACCAGGAAAGCAGCATCGGACCGGCCGAATACAAGCTCAAGAGCAAGCCGACGGACCACTCACCGTATCCTGCATTTAAGACCCACAGGCTTGCCGCAATGCGGGAAATCGCCATGCTCGCATGCAAGCAAATCATGCCGATCAGCAAAAGTCGCAAGGTTCGACTGTGATTCCGTTCTATGATGTTCGCTTCTTGTCGCTGCTTCACTTCGGAGGCCAATAATGGGTTCAGATCGAGCCTTAGACGAATATTATCCGCGCGACTTTGCGATCCACCCGCCCGCTTACGATCCGAAATACAAAACAAGCGTGCTTCGCTCCCCCAAACAAGCACTTATTTCGATCGACCCTAGCCTTACTGAATTGTCAGGGCCGATGGTGGCGCGCAGCGAACTGCAAGCGCTCGATCATGATCTGATCCTGAATTATTCGCATGGCGCTTTGCCGATCGGTGAGCGCATGATTGTGCATGGTTACATCACGGACGAGCATGCGAGGCCAGTCCCCGGTGCGCTGGTGGAAATCTGGCAGGCTAATGCTGGTGGTCGTTATCGACACAGCAACGATCGGTACCTAGCCCCTCTTGATCCAAATTTTGGCGGCTGCGGTCGAACGATGAGCGACGAAAATGGCTATTATTTTTTTCGTACGATTCGCCCGGGCCCTTATCCATGGCGAAATCGAATGAATGACTGGCGTCCGGCGCATATCCATTTTGCATTGAGCGGCGAGTCTTGGTGTCAGCGGCTGATCACACAAATGTATTTTGAAGGTGACCCCTTGATCCAAAGCGATGCAATTTTAGGAACAATCGCGAATCCTGAGGCCGTGCAACAGCTGGTTGCCCGTTTTGATCGAGACGCCGCAGTACCGTTCGATGCGCTTGCCTACCGTTTCGATATCGTCCTGCGAGGTCGCCGTGCGACCTTGTTTGAATCACGTTTGCCAGAGTGATCAAAGCATGTTGCCACGATTTGAAAGCGCTTCACAGACTTCCGGGCCCTATGTTCACATCGGACTCGTGCCATCGCGTGCCGGTATCCAACAATCACCCATCGTGACGCATGACTTATGCATCCAAGGTGTTCCAGAAACAGCGCTCGCTGTAGAAATCAGTGGGCGGGTGCTCGATGGAAGCGGGTCGCCCATCTATGATGCTGTCGTTGAAATCTGGCAGGCGGATCATCAGGGCTTGTACCACCGGTTCTCAAACAGCGGTTTTCGTGGGTGGGGTCGTAGTGCCATCGATAAGGACGACGGCCGTTATTGCTTTAAGACGATCAAGCCAGGATCGGTTGCATGTCGAAACGAGATCTGGATGGCACCGCATCTGGCTTTTTGGATTGTTGCTCGGGGCATTAATCTGGGCTTGAACACGCGAATGTATTTCCCTGAGGACTTAGATTTGCACCAAGCGGATCCTGTCTTAAATACGATTGAGATCAAGCAGCGGCGGTCTACCCTGATTGCCCGTCGTGCTGGCGATGCTTCAGGCGATTCGTTGTTATCAAAATATCATTTTGATATCGTTATTCAAGGCGAAAAAGAAACCGTTTTTTTTGATATTTGAGCATCATGCATCATCGTGTCCAAGTTGCCATTATCGGTGCCGGCCCTTCTGGTCTTATGCTCGGCGCATTGCTTGCGCGCGCGGGCATTGATCATGTGATCATCGAAAGGCAGTCACCCGACTATGTGCTGTCGAGAATACGCGCTGGTGTGCTCGAACAAGGAACGGTCGACGTTTTAGATCAATTGGAACTGTCAGGGCGCTTACATCGCGAGGGGCTTGTCCACCATGGCTTCGAACTGCTGTTTCAGGGCAGGAGGCATCGTATTGATCTTCATGCGCTCACCCAAGGTAAGCAGGTTGTGGTCTATGGGCAAACCGAAGTTACCAAGGATTTGATGACGCATCGGACTGCAAGCGGCCTTAGCAGCTTCTATCAGGTTGAGGCCTTGCAAATTCGAGGCATTGATGAGTCGAGTGTCCAGATTGAAGGCAATCATCAAGGGCGGCCATTGCACATTCAATGCGATATCGTGGCAGGTTGCGATGGTTTTCATGGTCTCTGTCGCAGGTTAATGCCTAGCAAGGTACTCAAAGAGTACGAGAAGATTTATCCCTTTGGATGGCTCGGGGTGTTGGCAGACGTCAAGCCTGTTGCAGATGAGCTGATTTATGTGAACAGTCCGCAAGGTTTTGCGCTATGTTCAATGCGTAGTCCAAGTCGGTCACGCTATTACCTTCAAGTGCCTGCCGACGACGACATCAATGCTTGGAGCGATGAGCGATTCTGGGCTGTACTTCGTTCAAGACTTGATGCCGAGGCGGCTGATCAACTGATCACCGGGCCTTCGATTGAGAAAAGCATCGCGCCATTGCGTAGTTTTGTGGCTGAGCCAATGCGCTGGGGGCGCCTTTTACTTGCCGGTGACGCAGCCCATATCGTGCCACCAACAGGGGCGAAAGGATTGAATTTGGCCGTTAGTGATGTGCGATTCTTGGCAGAGGCGCTATCGTGTTGGTTCAGTGACCGTGATGATCATCATTTAGACCGCTATTCCAGTCGTTGTCTGCAACGGGTTTGGCGTGCTGAGCGTTTTTCCTGGTGGTTCACGAGCTTGATGCATCGATTCCCCGAGCAAGGCGAATTTGGACAGAAGATTCAGGAGGCAGAGTTGGATTATCTGATTCGAAGTCAGGCCGCATCAGCTTCGCTTGCCGAAAACTATGTTGGATTACCGATGGCGTGGTCGTGATGGAAAAGCCCATGGTTGCAATCGTCGGTGCGGGCATCGGCGGTCTTAGTCTGGCCCTGATGCTCCATCGGCATAACTATAATGTTCAAGTTTTGGAAGCTGTTGAAGCCATCAAGCCGCTAGGGGTCGGCATTAATTTACAACCCTCCGCTGTAACCGAGCTCGTCGCGCTCGGCTTGCTCGCGGATTTGGATCGCATAGGCGTCCGAACCCGAGAGGTCGTCTATTTCAATCCCCAGGGACAAAGCGTGTGGGCCGAGGATCGAGGGCAATTCGCGGGATATCCTGTTCCTCAGTATTCGATCCATCGTGGTCAGTTACAGGTTTTACTTCTAAAAGCCGTCCTGCAAGGATTGGGTCAAGAAGCGGTCAGATTAGGCCATCGTGTGCTTGAGGTTGATGCTGCATCGACCGCGTTGACCGTGCAGCATGGATCGACAAGTTATCGCTTGAATCCTGATTTGATTATTGGTGCAGACGGCATTCATTCAACACTGCGTCGACAGTTTTTCCCCGAGGAGGGGCCGCCATGTTTTTCGGGGCGTATGCTTTGGCGCGCGACAAGCTTTGCCAAACCCTTCCTGACCGGAGCAAGCATGGCCATGGTTGGGCATGCAGATCAAAAGTTTGTAACCTATCCGATCGCACCTATTCAGCCTTCTGACGGCTTACAATGTATTAACTGGATCGCAGAGTTGCGTGTGGATGATCTTGCTCCAGATCGCCAAGATTGGAATAAGCGCGTCAATAAGGATGTTTTTGCAGATGCCTTCGCCGATTGGCGATTTGACTGGCTTGACATTCCTGGACTGATTGATCGAGCAGACGCCTACTACGAATTTCCGATGGTCGACCGCGATCCGTTGCCAAGCTGGGGAAGGGGCGGGTCGACCCTACTTGGCGATGCTGCGCATCCGATGTACCCGATCGGCTCAAATGGCGCAAGCCAAGCCATTCTCGATGCCAAGTCACTTTTTGATTGCCTTGTAAAGCAACCGCATGATCCGCAGCAGGCGCTTCGAGATTATGAGCAAGACCGACTGCCGAAAACAGCTTCGATTGTGCTTGCAAACCGGGGTCAGGGACCCGATCACTGCCTTGAACTGATAAGACAGCGCGCTCCAGACGGTTTCGACCGCCTTGACGATGTGGTGAGCAATCAAGAGTTACACGATATCGCTGCCCGCTATAAAGCTTTGGTAGGCCTAGAGAAGGATAGGGTCCGCGCACGCGTGCAGACCGACGCTAATTTGCGGCGCATTGTCGCTTCCATCGACCAATACCAAAGCGCTGTCGCTTGATTCGGGGTTGGACCCTGAACCGCCGTTCGACAAGGCTTGGTGCTTGCTCGTGCTGTTATGCAGGGTTTCTTCGATTGCGTCGGCTAAGATAGAGCACGCGTTGCAGATCAACTTACCATCAACACTTGCGTCGAAACGACCATTGATAGTCCAGCTATGAGCCAACACATTCTTCCTTCCTTACCGATTCAGCAACGCGTTGGCATCGCTTTTTCGGGCGGACTTGACACCTCGGCCGCTGTGCATTGGATGAAAACGAATGGCGCCAAACCCTGTGCATACACCGCGAATCTTGGGCAACCCGATGAGTCTGACTACGAGGATATTCCACGCAAGGCACTGGCCTATGGTGCGGAGATTGCACGATTAATTGACTGTCGAGCGCAACTCGCGGCCGAAGGGCTGGCAGCAATTCAAAGCGCCGCATTTCATGTTTCCACCGCCGGCAATACCTATTTCAATACCACCCCCTTAGGAAGGGCCGTCACAAGCACCGCCTTGGTGGTCGCGATGATGCAAGACGATGTCAATATTTGGGGCGATGGCAGTACCTTTAAAGGCAATGACATCGAGCGCTTTTACCGCTACGGTTTACTGGTTAACCCTAAGCTTAAAGTCTATAAGCCATGGCTAGATCAGCGTTTCATTGATGAACTCGGTGGGCGAAAAGAGATGAGCGAATACCTCATCACGCATGGTTTTGATTACAAGATGAGTGTTGAGAAGGCCTATTCAACCGACTCAAATATGCTTGGTGCAACGCATGAAGCGAAGGATTTAGAATTCCTTCACCAGGGCATACAAATCGTCAACCCGATCATGGGTGTTGCTTTCTGGCGCGATGATGTCGCAGTGAAACCTGAGGAAGTCAGCATTCGTTTTGAGGATGGCGTACCGACCCACCTCAACGGCAAACCCTTCGATGATCTGGTCAGTTTGTTCGAGGAAGCGAATCGTATCGGCGGACGTCATGGTCTGGGGATGTCTGATCAGATTGAAAACCGCATTATCGAAGCAAAAAGTCGAGGCATTTATGAAGCACCAGGCATGGCCTTGCTACATATCGCTTATGAGCGCTTAGTGAGTGGCATTCATAACGAAGATACGATTGAGCAATACCGAAGTAATGGGCGTCGGCTTGGAAAGTTGCTCTACCACGGACGCTGGTTTGATCCCCAGAGCTTGATGCTTCGCGAGACTGCCCAGCGTTGGGTGGCCCGCGCAATCACCGGTGAAGTCTTCATGGAATTACGCCGTGGCAATGACTACTCGATTCTTGACACCCAGAGTCCTAATCTCACCTACCATCCGGAACGCCTCACCATGGAGAAGGGGCAGGGCGCGTTCACGCCGGCCGACCGGATCGGGCAACTGAGTATGCGCGACCTCGATATTGCCGATACCCGTGAAAAGCTCAGCATTTACAGCCGCGTAGGCCTGCTTGGAAAGCAAGATGATGGCAGCGTGCAACTCATCGAATCGAGCGCGCGGTCCCGTTAACATATGCTCTGGCGCGAATTGAAGGGATGATGCTGGTTTGATCGAACCGAGATGCGCTTTGAAACAGGGGTTTAATCGGACATGAAGCTTGCATTGAACTGGATCGCTGACCAACGCATCGAAGCGGCACAGCAACGCGGTGAGTTCCGAAATCTGCCTGGCGAGGGCAGGCCGCAAGTCTTTGATGAGGACATGTCCTTGTCGCTCGAGTCTCGGCTCATGATAAGGCGGGTACTTCATGAATGCGACGAAGGGTCAAATGATCGCAGGCATTTTCTGCAAAGCATACAAGCTTTGCGATTACGAAAATCAAATCATCAGCTCCGGTGATGATCGGGCTTTTGTGGCACCCTGCGATCAACGCGGTGCCCCTTTCGACCCGACCCGTACAGCCTGAGCCATCACGACGCTGATGTTTAGGGGCTATCGCGCCGAGCCTGACTTGCGCCCGGCCTGAGTAAGTTTGCTGATCAGAGTGTTATCCGGAGCAATGACTTGTCTTGAATCTGGTCAACAACCCGTTGAAGGCGCGCAATTTCCTGGTGTAGGCGGTGGATCTGTTCAGCTTGTGCTGATCTGCTGCCATATTCATCAACCAGGCGCCTTAGGCCGTCGACCTGGCCACTCATATTGGTGATGCCGCCAATAATCTCTTTGGCTTGACCTTGTTGATCACGATGCTGTTGCTGGCTTAATTGATCGCGGCTTTGAGCCTGTTGCTCAATCAAGTTGCGCAACGATTGATCCCGACGTTCGATACTCTGTTTGAGCTCTTGATCCTTTTTGTCGACATCATGGCGCAGGCTTGCAAGCGTTGACGCTTGCTGCCTCACGCTGTATTCGATCGCCTCTCGCAAAGCGGCAAAGCTCGGCTCCCAGTCACCCGCTAATAAATCAGCAATAGCGCCCGGCATTCTTGCATCGGATTCGATCATTGCATCGGCATGTTGCCGCAACAGGTTTGAGAGTTGTTCGCCAAGCAGCCTTGATTGGTCGTGGAGTTCATTGCGAAACAATTCGCGTCCAATCTCCTGCAGTCTTGGCGCAAGTCTGAGCGTTTCATCAATCAAGTCTCGGACGTCTGCCACATCTTCCTGAATTTGAATGATTTGCTCCTCCGTGCTGAGCTCATCAACCGATCGGGCAAGTTCTTCAAGTTGTGTAATCACCGCAAAGCTAGGATCACCACGTGATGCCATTTGTTGCTGGAATTCTTCGATTCTTTTGAGACGAGTTTGTACGGCCTGAAGTTGCTCCTGCTGACCGTCTTGTTGCTTGCGCATGAACTCCATCATGGTTGTCGCAAGCTTTAGCATCGATTTAATTTCGTCATCGGCCGACGCTTTTGATTGCGTCAGCGCTGCCCTTTCGGAGACTTCGGAGAGTTTTCGCAGCCCCTCGGCAACTTCTTCGAGCCGCGCAAGTGCGAGCTGTCTTTGTTGCGGGGCTTCCCTGTCCTCGTGATTCAGATCGCCTGGCATCTGAACTTGTGAAGGCAGGCCCCGGCCGCTTCGAAACTCAGCACCCCTGCGAAAGGCCTGGAGTGCTGCCTCTGCCTCTTCAAAGTCGGCATCATCGGCACTGGCATCCAGGCGAGTATTGCCCTGCGATGTGCCACGCTTGCTGTAACGAGCATGGCTACGGTTTGTCCGGCTCGTGCCGATCTCGTTTGCAGCTTGTACCTCGACGGCGACAGGCTCCACATCAGTATGCTGGTGTTCGGTCTCTCGCTGCGCCTTAATCCACTCCTTGGCCCATTTGGCAACCGTGCCAGGCGCTAGTGACATCGCTTGATCAGCAGCCTGGTTAGAACCTAGCTGCTGGACCAGCAACATGGCCTCCTCAAACTGCTCGTGGCTGAATCCAAGTTGCTTGTAAACGTGACTGGGAAGGCGCATTTAATCCGCCTTCGCCGGAAGGCCCAGCTTGCGTTCCACTGCGCGAACAAAAAACGCTGCGCCGAGGGGTAAGGCAGCATCGTTAAAGTCATAGGATGGGTTATGGACCTCGCAGGCGCCTTCCTGGTCACCGTTACCGATATTGATGTAGCAGCCTGGAACCTTTTGTAGCATAAAGGCAAAGTCCTCCGAGCCCATGGCAAGAGGCGGATTGCGGTGCACACGGTCCGCACCAACCAATTCGGTGCAAACCGAGGCCGCAAACTCAGCCTCAGCCGGATCGTTGATTACTGGCGAAAAAATGTTCCGGAAGTCAACGTCAACGCTTGCGCCGTGCGCTGCAGCGATGCCGCTTGCGATCCGCTTCATATTCGTTTCGATGAGGGTCATGATGTCGCTGGAAAATGCGCGGGCTGTTCCCGCGAGCCTGGCAGTTTGAGGGATTACGTTATAAGCATCCCCCGAATGAAACTGGCAAACAGACACCACCGCAGTTTCAACAGGCCTGACATTTCTCGAAACAATCGCTTGCAGGTTCGAGACGATCTGGGCGCCGATTAAGATCGGGTCAACACTTGATTCCGGCCGCGCACCGTGAGAGCCATAACCTTGAATATGGATATCCCAGGATGCGGCACTTGCCATCATCGGGCCTGCTTTCACATTGAAATGCCCCACGGGAAGCTTCGGCCGGTTATGCATGCCAAAAATGCTATCGCAGGGGAAACGTTCAAACAGGCCCTCATTGATCATCGCCAGTGCACCACCAAGTCCCTCTTCAGCGGGTTGAAAAATAAAGTGGACGGTGCCGTCGAAGCGTTTGCTTGCTGCCAGATACTTTGCAGCGCCAAGCAGCATCGTGGTGTGACCGTCATGGCCGCAGGCATGCATCAATCCCTTGCGTCGCGAACAATGGGCGAACTGGTTCAATTCCAAGACCGGCAAAGCATCCATATCGGCGCGTAATCCGATGCTGCGATTGGAGTCACCAACCTTAAGTACACCAACCAAGCCGGTTTTGCCAATGCCTCGATGAACCTCGATGCCCCAGGATTCAAGCCTTCTTGCGACCAGATCGGAGGTTCTCGTCTCCTCAAACCCGAGTTCAGGGTTGGCGTGAATATCGCGCCGCCAGACCGTCATCTCCTCATGTTGTTGTTCAATGTGTTCAAGAATACTTTGCGAAACTTTCTCCGGTGCGTTCATCGTTGCCCTTTAAGTTTTAATGGCTTGGTGTACATTTGCCATGGAGTTTATCGGTCTGCCTCGGCTTATGTCCAAACCAATGCTTATGAATCGAAAATCTTCCGACAAACAGGCGGCGCAGACACCTTGGTTACAGGGCGATGATCCCTGCGAGCCTGAGCAGACACCTTGGCTGGAGAGCGATGACCCCTGCGAACCGTCCCCCACATGGGGTGCAAGGCTACGGGACCATGCAGGTCGTCTGACCGATGAGAGGGCTTGGGTCAGCGCGGCCTTGACGGGTGCGCCGGACCAATGCTTTTTTCGACAGGCGGCCGGACTTACCATTGATGCGTCGCGGCAGGCCTGGGATGCGCCGCTAAGGTCGGATCTGACCGCATGGTCAATTGCGCGGGGTCTTGATCGATTTCGACGTGATCAGTTTGCAGGGCATGCAGTCAACGCCACAGAGGCCAGAGCAGCCCGACACAGCCTGCTCAGAGCGCCCGACGCGGTGCTCATGGCACATCGCCTCGAAGAGATTGCTGCCACACGCTTTGACTTTCTCAGTGAAGCTGAGCGGATACGTAAAGATCCCGATATTCGACAGTTGATCCATATAGGGATCGGAGGCTCGGATCTAGGTCCGCGTTTGCTGATTCAGGCGCTTGCGCACATGCCCAGACAAAGTGCTGCGCCACATCAGGGTGAGGGCGTCAAGGTTCATTTTGCGGGCAATGGCGATTTGCATGAGTTGGAGTCAGTGCTCGGAAGCTTAGATCCTTCTGAGGTGCAGATCGTTATCTGTTCTAAATCATTTGCGACGCCTGAAACACTGGTCAATGCAGTGCGGCTTAAGGCATGGATGGAAAGCCATGCGAAAGGCTTGTTTAAAGCACGCTGTATTGCGATCACTGCAAATACAAAGGCAGCCACTGACTTTGGCGTCTCCCGATGTTTCGGCTTTCCCGATTGGGTCGGCGGTCGCTATTCGCTTTGGTCACCGATTGGCCTGAGCGCGGCTGCAGCGATCGGCGCTGACGCGTTTAAGTCTTTGCTGCACGGGGCTTGGGCGATGGATCAACACTGGCTCGAGGCCGACCCTCTTGATAATGTGCCCTGGCAACTCGGTTTGCTCGATGTTTGGAACCGCAATGCCTTGCACTACCGCTCGCGTTGCGTGGTCCCTTATGACTTTAGACTATCGCGTTTTCCTGCTTACCTGCAGCAACTTGAGATGGAGAGTAATGGCAAAGGCGTTGATCAGCAGGGGCGGACACTTCCCTACCAAAGCGGCGCAATGGTTTGGGGAGAACCTGGTACGAATGCCCAGCACTCATTTTTTCAGTGGTTGCACCAAGGCACCGACGCTACCCCTGTTGAGTTTGTATTGATCGCGAAACCTGACCATCAGGATTTCGATGCACATCGTCAATTGCTATCCAATGCGCTTGCTCAGTCGCTTGCCCTCGTCAAGGGCAAATCATTCGAGGAGGCACTAAGCGAGCAGCCAAAATCTGCAAATCCTTCTTGGACCAGGGAGCAAGTCGCTGCCCATCGCGTCTTCCCCGGGGGGCGCCCAAGTACCATTATTTCGCTTGACAAGCTCGATGCGCGTTCGCTTGGCGCCTTGATTGCGCTCTATGAACACCGCGTGGCGGTTGCCGGCTTTTTGTGGCGCATCAATTCCTTCGATCAATGGGGCGTCGAACTCGGAAAAGAACTGGCTGTCGATATTGAGACGCATATGTCCTTGCGGCGTGTTCATCCGGACGCCCAGACCGAGCGATGGATTCAGTGCTTTGCGAGTCAGGCGACATGATGGCCAAACGCGGCTATTTTCACCTTGCTTTCGCCTTCGTGGCTGCGGGCGGCATCAGCATGGCCCATGGGCAAATTTGTCCGAATGACCGTTATTGTTCAAGAAGCTTGGATGGTTATCGCTACCCTTTCCAGCAACACAGTGCGCTTAACTTTGATCAGGTTTGGCGACCGCCGGTAATGACCGGATTTCAAATGCGTCGAGACTGGTTTGATGCAGCTGCAAATCCATTTCGCTGGGATGTTGGCCCCATGACAGGGGTTGGATCACCACAGGTATTGACTAACCCTTACGGAACGGGTGACCCCTTTCATAGCCGACGGCTTCAGATGACGCTTCCCCGGCCCTGAGCCATCGTTTATCCCAAGGCCAAAAACTGATCACGGCGCGATAAACAGTAAGCAATGGCAAACATGGCCCAAAAACGAACGGCACAATCAAACCCCAACTTTAATGCGAACGCGACGATTGGCGGCGGCCTTTGGATCTTGCGGGTAAAGCAACTCAGCGAAACCCTTGCCGGTGCTTCGAAGCCGCGCTGCGTTAACGCCGCTATTGGCCAAGTAATCAACTACCGACTGCGCGCGTCTTGCAGAAAGTTGATCGTTATATTGTTTATTTCCTACGCCGTCGGTATGGCCTTCAACCACGAAACGTAGATTCTGTAACTGTGGCGCATTTAAGGCTTTTGCAAGGCGGTCGAGCAGTGGCTTGCTTTCGTCCAAAATCGTTGCTGAGTCAAAGGCGAACTGAATCGTGAGATCAACCATCGCTGCGCCACCGCTCAAACTATTGGGCCCTTGCGGATTTTGAGGCTGCTTTCCAGGTTCCTGTATGGCAGGATTGCCCGACGCCGGACTGTTTACAGCAGCAGGTGTTGCTTTGCTTGCTCCTGGAGCGCTCGCTGCCGATGCGGCAATACCGGCTTGCCCTGATCCGCCCGAAAGCGCCTTGATCATCTCTTCTACCGACATATCGGCAGAGGGTGCTTTGACTGGCCCCGCAGGCGCTTGCGCGGTAGAGGCGGTATTACTCGCTGCACCTGCCGACTGCGCTTCCATAGCGCGTGGGCCGCTATTGGGCGACTGAATCGGTGAGATAGCACCAGCAGCTGGCGCTCTAGGTGCTTCGCGAAAACCTTGCGCAAATCCGATGATGGGTATCAGGCCAGCAAAGAGTAAAGAAGCTACTTCTTGTAAAACCCTATTGTTTTTCAATCGATCACTCCCAAAAACTGTCGATCCATTGCTGACAGGCGGCACGATCTAGACCACTGGCCATGGCAACCATGATAGCAATACGAAGCTTGTGCGCTTGAAGGCCTGTTGCAGTGATCATGCCAAGCTCATCGTCGTTAAACATGCCACTGTTTCGCGAGATGGATCCGGGTATCCAACGGCTACATCGAGCAAGCCACACATCATGCTGATGGAGTAGCTTAAGCGTTTCTCTTGTTCCTGGTGGTGCATTGCCGTTACCAAATCCAGCATGAACGAGCGCTCTCGCGCCCGCAGCTAGAAATGCCTTGATCGCAACGTCGTCTGCGCCCGCATAAGCACTGATCAAATCAACGCGAGGAAGGTCGCAGGATTGATCAAGTGCAAGCGGACGAATCCGATGGGCGGGTCTAAACCATCGAACTGCCCCGTCTGCAACCTCGCCTAGGGCACCTTCAAAACCACTATCAAAGGCCTCAACACTGCTCACGTGGCGCTTGGTGACGAGCAAAGCACTGTGAATCCGCCCGTTCATCACCACCATGGTACCGCGCCCCAGCGCCTTTGCATGAGCGGCGACAGTACAAGCGTTAATAACATTCGCTGGGCCGTCTGCTGAATAGGCTGTCGATGGTCTCATCGCACCAATCACAAGCACAGGCTTGGCTGATTGCACGGTTAAGTGCAAGAAGGTTGCAGTTTCTTCCAAGGTGTCAGTCCCATGGGTAATGACCGCTGCATCGACAGCTGGGTCGGATAGGGTGCGCTCAACCTGCTGTAAGAGCGACAACCAGTGCTGAGGGATGACGTCATAGCTGCCAAGCTGAAAGGCTTGTACGGTATGCAAGTTATACCGTTCTGACAATTCCGGAATCGATGCGACGATTGCTTCAACACCGACGCTTGCGGGTTTGTAGTGGGTTGAACTGATGGGTGAAGAGGCACTACCGGCAATCGTGCCGCCCGTGCCAATTAATGCAATGCCAATGCGATGCTTCATGGTGCCTCGGGTGCAAGCTGGGATGCAAATTGGGGATAGGTTTCTGCGATTTCTTCTCGGATGCGCTGGCGGATCAAGGCCAGGCGGTCCGCAGTGGGATCAGGCGTCAACTTCAGGTCATCCGAAAGATCAAAATCAAAGCCGGTTTGATCGCGCACTTCATCGAGTTGATGCCCAGGGTGAATGCGCTCCAGGATGAAACGTCGCCGTGCTGCGTTAAACCGGAACAGGCAGCGCCCAGTCAGCAAAGCTACAGGTCCTCCGGGTCTAAAGTCCGCGTCTCGCTTCATACTACTGGCGGAAATAAAATCGACCCTTGGAACCAATACCCGGCGACTGTGTTCTTCCCGAAATAAGATCACCCGTGGGATAAGGTGGTAAAGATAAGCAGAGCCGAAGGACCCGGGCCATCGAACCTCGTTTTGAGGATAGTTTCCTGTACCAACCAGATTGATATTGGCTTGGCCATCGATCTGGCCCCCGCCGAGAAAAAAGGCATCGATGCGGCCGGTTGCAGCCATATCAAACAACTCAACGCCGCCGTTCGTGAATGCGTTATGCCTTTTAGACCCGAGAATCGAAACCCTGGTGGGCAGCCCCGATTCCTTGCGCTCACTCAAAGCTCGCGCGAGCAATGCACCGCTGCCGGGAATGGGCGATGAGGCGCCGACCGCCACATGCCGTACCCCTGCCAATAGTGTTGCAATAAGATCAATTAAACGTTCAACGGGCAGGATCGCAGATTCGTTCCCGGCGATCGATAAGCGCGTTGATCTGTTGGCCAGCTTCACGGGCACACCCTGGACGATACTCACTCGCTAAGTGCGCTGGCTGCCGCGGCCCTATGCAAAACCATTAGCTCGTCGAGCATCTCGCCAAAACCTGATGCTGAACGAGCTACCTTGGCGTAGCGCAATAGCCATTCGGTGTCAGGCCCATGTCTAGCGCTAAACGATAGAGGCTTGGCGCCGCCTGGGGCAACACAAACCCCATCCAAGTAAAGTGCAGGCAGTGTTGCCCCGGCACGTATCGGATCTTGAATGAAGTCCCCATCGATTTGCTCTTCCACGGTTACGACGGCCGTCTTCGAGGCATGAGCGAGCAATAGACCATCCCTGTCGCGTCCGAAGAAAACGTTGCCATGAGGATCGCAAGCTTGGGCATGAAAGAGCGCAACATCCGGGCAAATTGACTCGATCGCAACAATCCGATCGCCAGGATGAAATGGGTTGTCGATAAGCTTCCAACTATCGCGATGCTTCATCAGATCACTGTCCAGAATGCCACGCAGCGGCATGAATGGAATGCCTTTTTGACTCGCTTGAAACCCCGCGTAGATAGCAGGGCAGGTACCGTCGATAACCTTGATGGCGCCTTCTCGAACCGCGGCCGTGAAACGCGGCGCGGGCCCGGCCTCTCCCAGACTAACTGCAGAGGTTTCAAGCGTTTCAACGCAACCTGCGCCAATCAATAAGTCGGCTTGTAGACCGGACACCGGAAGGCAAATCAAATGCAGCCGTCTCACGCCTCTTTCAATCAGTGCCAGCGTGGCAGCAATCGAAGCCCCGGTCTCTTCTTTACCAATCGCTAGGCGACATCCATCTTGGATAGGCGAAATCAACGTAACCAATGATTTCATGATTCGTTCTCTGATCTAGATTTTGGTAGATTCGGTGCTGTTAGCCTTTCGCTGCCCGGTGTTCTTGAAAGCACAACAGGAAACGGCGTGCCATAGAAACCTTCTCGAGGCACTAGACCCAGCGCTTTTGTATGTTCCGCCGAAAAGGCTTGGGGAATCGAATGCACCATGCCGGCCGGAACGCCAGCCAACATTAACTCCCGCCAAAAAAGCGGGTGCCAACGCGCGGTCATGGCCTCTTTGATGATTTGATGAAGGGTCTCGCGATGTGATACGCGCTGTGCAGGATTGATAAAGCGCGGATCCTTGATCATGGCGTCCAAGCCCAGGAAACGGCATAGACGCGAAAATTGCCCGTCATTAACAACCCCTAAAAACATGCGCTCGCCCGCAATATCAAATATTTCATAGGGCGCAATGTTGGGGTGAGCATTGCCTGATAGTCCCGGATTGATAGATTGCATCCACCAGTTTGCCGCATGTGGATGCATCAGGCTCAGACCACTCGCATAGAGGTTTGCATCAACCCGCTGCCCGAGCCCGGTTGAATGGCGATAAGTCCAAGCCGCCAGAATCCCGATAGCCGCATAAAGACCCGTCGTGATGTCACATATCGGAACCCCAACCCTTGTTGGTCCGGTTGCCTCATGCCCATTAATGGACATAAGCCCGCTCAACGCCTGCGCAACCGCGTCGTAGCCCGGAAGCCCACTCAAGGGGCCCGACCAACCAAAGCCGGATATGTTGGCGTAGATGAGTTGAGGTTGGCGCGGTGCAAGCACGCTCTCATAGTCAAAACCCCAGCGTGCCATTGTGCCCTGGAGGAAATTTTCAATGACAACATCTGATTCGCGAATCAGAGCATCAAGTCGGCTCCGATCATCTGGGTTCTCTAAATCGAGAACGATATTAGTCTTATTGCGGTTAAGTCCCATAAAATAGGGTGCACTTCCTTGCGGCCCTTGCTTGCCAAGCTTTCGTGTTTCATCGCCAAGCGGTGACTCAACCTTCAACACTTCCGCGCCAAGGTCCCCAAGGATCTGGGCGCACAGTGGCCCAGCAAGCACCCGAGATAAATCGAGGACCTTCATCCCTGCCAGTGCAAACGGCCCGGAATTCAACCCTGCCTGATTCATCGCCGATGCCTCAGCCCTTAGAGATTCATGGTTGTCATTCATTGATCATTAGACATTTTTTTGATGGTTTTGACTTTAGCACGCGCAATGGAACTGCTATTTTTTGCAATCATCCACAAAGTATCACCAAGACAAAGTATTACCAAGACAAAGTATCACCGAGAAAAAGTATCACCGAGAAAAAGTATCACCAAGCATCAACATAGCGGAAGACTTTTGCTGCCTTTGTGGTGTTGCGCGCTTGGGCATCTCCACGGTCTCCAGAAGCAGCAATGTCAAGCGCGCGTATGAGCCATTCGCGCGACTTCGCGGGATCGATGACCGCATCAATCTCAAAAAGCATTGCCGCCGAAATCGCTTTACCCTGTTCCATCAGCTCATGAAGCCGCTCTTGAAATTGAATTGCCCTTTCGGTTTCGTCCGGCATAGCTTCAAGTTCACGCTTAAACCCAAGCCTAACGGCTCCTTCAAGTCCCATGCCGCCAAACTCGGCCTGCGGCCAGGCGACCGATAGAAGGCTGTCATGGAAGCTGCCTCCTGCCATCGCCATCGCCCCCAAACCATAGGCTTTCCGGATAACCAGCGAAATCCAAGGCACTTGCACCTTCGCCCCGGCCAAAAAGAGTCGACAACAATGACGGACCAAGGCCTGAGCCTCGGCCTGCGGGCCAACCATATTGCCAGGCGTATCAATCAGTGACACGATGGCTAAGCCATGTGCATTACAGAGTTGCACGAATCTTGCAGCTTTATCGGCGGCATTCGCGTCGATCGCGCCCCCAAGATGCATCGGGTTGTTGGCGAGCAGACCGACGGGGCGACCTTCGAGACGGGCGAGCATCGTGATGATATTGGGTGCGAAAGTTGGCCTTAGTTCGAGGCCGCTCTCAATATCGATCAATCGTTCAATGACCCGGTGCATATCGTAAACCCGCAAGCGGTCGAGAGGTAGTGCGTGGGCTAAGGCATTGGGGTTCGGGCAGCCCCATGTTGAATCAATCCCTTGAAAATAGCTGAGATAGCGTTTTGCTATAACAATCGCATCTTTCTCGTCGTTCGTGATGACATCAATAACGCCATTGGCTTGCTGGATATCGCTTGGGCCGATTGCCTCGGGGGGAAAGCGCCCCAAACCGCCGCCTTCAATCATCGCAGGGCCAGCCATGCCGATATTGCTTTGTCGCGTCGCGATGATCACATCACAACAACCGAGCAGTACGGCGTTGCCAGCGAAACATCGTCCTGCCACGATGCCGACGACAGGAACCTGACCACTCAAGCTGGCAAACCGGGAAAATGTTTTGATGTGCAGTGATCCTGCCGTGATGACATCGACATCACCAGGTCGCCCTCCGCCACCCTCTGCAAGCAAGATCAGTGGAAGATTTGATCGGGAACATAGCTCCAGTAGGCGATCTTGCTTATCATGGTTGAGCTTGCCCTGCGTGCCGGCAAGGACCGTGTAGTCATAGGCAATCACTGCGACGTTGCACTGTTCCGGAAAGCGATCGCTATGAATTTTTCCCAGGCCCGTAATGACACCGTCTGCTGGTGTGTTTTGGATGAGATCATCGAGACTGCGTCGCTTTCTTTGCGCCGCGACCACCAAAGACCCAATCTCATGGAAGCTGTCTCGATCAAGAAGCTGAGCAAGATTTTCGCGTGCTGTTTGCATACCGCTAGCATGGCGCTTGGCAACCGCGTTGCTGCGGGCCGCATCGCTTGTCATGGCTTCTCGGGCGCGCCACTCAAGCATTCTTGGATGTTCCGCCAAAGCTGGCGTGTTGCTTGGCTCATCCGCGCTGGCGGATTCGGTCGCTGCTGAAAGAAACTTATGCTCCGATCGATTGATCACCCGATCGATTGGGATCGCTTCACCGATTTTCTGGCCGGCCACGACTTGCGAACCCTCAGTGACGAACCATGCCGTCACGCGTAGCGTAAAGCCTGCTTCAAGCGCATGATGCATCTTCATCGATTCGATAAGCCCTAGCTCATCAGCTTTTGTAACCCTCGTGCCAACCTTAATAAGTTCTAGAATACAACCGTCAATAGGGGCATAAATTATAATGACATCCTTCGATGCCTCCGCAAGCGATTCATCATCATTGGCGCCATGCGTGGCATGCACTTGCTCGATCATGAGCCCCTGTTGCCTGTCCCGGCCGGGCGTTGCCATGCCGTGATTGGCCAATGCCTGCTTAAGCCATTGATCAAACCATTGCGTGGTGAGCATTGCCCAAGGGTGCTCGGTGTCGCTAGTCTGAAAAGACCTCAGGATCGCCAATAACCATGGGATGTTGGTTGCCAGGCCTTCGATTTGAAAGCCTGTAAGCGCGCCAGTCGCCTTTGAAAAAAGCCTTTGCCAGTCCTCGCGTTCCGTTGCGCAAGGTACCGAAACAATCAGCTTAGCAATCATGGTGTCGAAGCCCGATGTGACGACGTCACCCTCTGTAAGCGCATGGTCGACGCGAAGCCCTGCGCCAACCGGGGGTTTCCAAGCGGAAACAGTGCCCGCGCTTGGTCTCACGCGCCAGCCAGGGTGGTCGTTTCCGAACGCTGCTTCGTAGGATTCAGCGAGGATGCGACATTGCAGCGCAAGGCTATGATGAGGAACGCACGCGGGCTTGATCTTACCGTTCAGGGTATCAAGTCTTGGGAAACGTTCGAGCTCAACTGCGATCGGGTTCTGCCACGCGCTTGCTTGAGGAGCGGCATCCTGAATCGCGAGCTTGAGTTGTAATGCAACAAGATCTAAGCCGGTGATGGCTTCTGTAACCGTGTGTTCAACTTGTAATCTGGCATTGACTTCGATAAACCACCAAGACTCGCCCTTGACGATGAATTCTGCTGTCCCGACACCGCGGTATGCGATCTGTTGGGCGAGCCTGGCTGCAGCCTGGTACAGGTCATTGCGGGTTTTTTCAACTAAGCATGGTGCTGGCGCCAGTTCCAGGAATTTTTGCCGACGCCTTTGCAGCGAGCAGTCGCGGTCGCCGAGAATCCAGATGCGTTGTCCGTCACCAATAAACTGGACTTCGATATGGCGAACCTCAGGAATTTCCACTTCTGCATAGAGTTCACCATTCCCGAAGCTTGCCATGGCCTCTTTGGAGGCCTGCTGGATCAAGGTTGAAAACTGCTCGGTTTCGGTGACAGCCCTGATCCCGCGGCCTCCTCCGCCAGCTTGGGCTTTCAGAAGTACTTTGGCCGCTCCGCCAAACGCTAATTTTGCTGCAGTCAATAAGTCATCGAGTGCTTTCGGATCACGCGTATTGTCGAGACCATCAACCGTCGCAATGCCTAACTGCTTTGCTAATGCAATGGCGGCTGGCTTATTGCCCATTAGGGCAATAACCCTGGGACTTGGGCCAACCCAAGTGAGGCCGGCCTCTCGAAAGCGTTCGGCGGCAAGCGCGTGCTCGCTCAGAAAACCGTAGCCCGGGTGGATGAGATCGACAGCGGCGACGGTGGCGATACCGAGCATCGCTTCAATGTCTAAATAGGCCGTTGCGCCCGCTCCCGGAAGCGCAAACAAATGATCAAAAAATCGCCCATGATGGGCGTCGATCTCATCGTTTGCATAAATGCCGATGGTCTCTATGCCCATACGCTGCGCGGTCTTGGCAATTCTTGCTGCAACTTCTGAACGGTTTGCGATTAACAATCGCATGTTCGGATCCTTCTTAAGGTTAAGGCGTGCGCCCGTTGGCTGCTGGGCACCTGTTGGCTGCTGGGCACCTGTTGGCTG
>Ga0214923_10002236_pt1 | contig 26053 bp, 49 predicted proteins | sample LL1510_MetaG_FD_177993 | JGI IMG/M metagenome (GOLD analysis project Ga0214923, IMG submission 177993) | Freshwater microbial communities from Lake Lanier, Atlanta, Georgia, United States - LL-1510 | ecosystem: Environmental > Aquatic > Freshwater > Lake | place: USA: Georgia | collected...
ACCGGTTGTGCCTTGTGCGCCAGTGGTAGCATTTCCAGCAGTGCCTTGTGCGCCAGTTGTGCCTTGTGCGCCAGTGGTAGCATTTCCAGCAGTGCCTTGTGCGCCAGTTGTGCCTTGTGCGCCAGTTGTGCCTTGTGCACCGGTTGTGCCTTGTGCGCCAGTGGTAGCATTTCCAGCAGTGCCTTGTGCACCGGTTGTGCCTTGTGCGCCAGTTGTGCCTTGTGAACCCGATCCAGACACTGCTGCACCATTTGCATAAGTAAACCCAGCTGCTCGAATGTTACCGGTGACATTTGCAACTCCACCTACATATAGGTTACCAGTAATGCCTGTTCCGCCAGTGACTTGCAATGACCCTGTTGATGTACTAGTGGAATCACTGGGCGTGACATTGCCCACAATCAATACACTGTCTGTGCTTGCATTTCCATAGATTCTTGTGTTACTTTGTAATTTTGCCATGATATTGTTATTTCTAAATTGTATTTATGGTCAACTGACGCCAGTGACTTCATCAAAAATATTCGATACCTGAATTGAGCCGTTGCTCAATATTCGCATTGGAACAGCAGTTTGTGATACTTCGTCAAACAAACTGGAATAAACAACAGTTGATTGTATAGATGCAGTACTTTGTGAAATTTCATCAAATTGCATTGTATTGTCTATTGCAAGAATACCAGTACTGAAAAGCCGAGTTGTCACGGCCGGGGTATACACACCAATGATGTTGCTTATGCTTAGGTAATTGTTGTTGCCCAGGCCGCTGGATAAAAAGTTAATGCCAGAATTATTTCCTCCGTCAACGCTGTTACCCACATTCCAGGCAGAGTGTTTGGTCAAAGTACGTGTGCTGCCAGGTGTACGCATTGTTACTAGGTTTCCCGAAGTTCCATTAAGATTAAAAGTACCAAATGTTGTATCTCCGGAAAAGGTAACAGCTACTGGTTGAAATGAGTTGGTTATACTTTTTATATAACTTGATACCAAGTACGGGTATGCGGGATCGCTAGTCACATCTCCAATAATGACGTTATTTAAATTATCGGAACTAAAAATTCCTTGGCAAGCTCCTTGTAAAGTAATTGTTGAATTTCCGGCATCAATTGTGCCAGGGCCTTGGCGTATCGACCCAGTTAGTACCACAGAGCAATTGTTTAATTTCAAGTTAACACCACTGTTTGAATTATAGACGCCTAGTTTCAATGATGATGATGTAACATCAATTGTCAATGATGATGTACCTTCTGGGTCAATTACACCAATATTTGAAGCATTTAATGTAAGAGTACCAGTTTGTCCTGGAGAAGTACGCATATAGACACTTGCAACACTGTTGGCCGACTGCACAAGAGAATTTTTAATGTATACGTACCCGTCAATTTGACCAGGTACAGAGTACCCAGTCATATCCAATGAAGAAAAATAACATTTGTTAATATCTACACCATTGCCAAATACTACACCATCGACTCCATATGTTCCTGTGCCATTGAGATAAACGTCTGGGTCATTGTTACTTCCCGAATTAGTGTTGAACATACTGGTGGTTCCTGTACCACCAGTAGGTGCATTTAAATTAATTCTAAACTTGTTTGTGAATGTAGCACCCGATTCATAAGATGACTGCAAAGCAACGGCATTTACTGTAAAAACTGAAGTGCTGGGTATGTTAACTGTTCCTGACGTAAACACTAATTTTGTAGTTGTTACTGTCAACACACTTGCAACAGTTGAATTTTCAATGATTAACTGACTCGCTGACGATAATGTCAATACACCATTTATTGTTGAATTTCTGAATTCAACAATGCCTGTATTTGGACCAACAAAATTCACTGGACCATTGACGGTTGCGTTGTTACTAAACACAATATCTGCTGAATCGTTGATAGTGATTGTTACTCCAATTGGGTATGTTCCGCCACTAAAAGTAAATTTGCCTGTGTCACTTCCAGTTGTTTCCGATATTGTTATGGAGGTAAGACTGGTTACAATTGGAGAGGCAAGATTAATACCATTGATGCCCGTTTTGTCAACAGAGATAGCACCCACTAGTGTCACACCAGGTACATTAAATCCTCCAGAAAGTATTCCAGTATTATTAAGTGTCAATGACCCAGTGGTAAACGTGCCTCCTATAAAGCCTGCGTTTATATTTCCCACTTGTGTGTAAACAGATCCTGATGTAAAAAAGAATCTACTCTCTGTACTGGTTAAAGAAAAACTATTTCCTGTACCGTAAAAATACACATTCGAATTGAACAACAATGTGGCTGTTGCTGGATTTATAAAATCACCATACACAGATATACTTTGCGTTGCGGAGTTTGTATACTGCAACGTTCCTGAAAATCCAGTGGTGTTGAGTGATGCAAGATTGTAATAAGGCTGACTTGCGGTTTGTGTTATGGTTACTGTGTCTGAGCCATTGGTAATTTTAAACCCTGGCATGGTAGATGCGCTTGTGGCCCAACTTGCGCCTGTCCATGTAATGTCACGACCAGACGGTGAAGAAGACGCTGTCAATGTAAATATTGGTTTTCCGTTAGGGAAAATAAAATTTGAAAAGATTTTGGTTACGGTGATTACTGTTCCTGAGTTTGCTGTAACAGTTATGCCGCCACTTGCACTTGAAAAGTCAATAGTTGCTGTTCCTGCGCCAGTTGACGTGTATCTTGAACAAATCCACTGGTAATTGCCTAGATTCAATGTACCAGAGTTTTGAGTAAGGGTGCCTGTGCCATTGAAGTTTCCCAGAAGAACTGCTGCCGGTGATGTCACGGCCAAAGACACGTTAGATGCTATAGGTATGTTGTTTGTTTCTATTGTACCCGGCCCCACGCCCGTAGCTCCATTTAGTGATAGTGTACCTGAATGAGCCCATGTGAATCTTGATGAAGGCAACTTTATTAATGAACCAGTACCCGAGCCATTGCTTAAAGTTAGTTGAAACGTGCCGGCTAACGTAATCCCGTTTGCGCCAGTGGTTATTCCCGAAGCGTCAATTGAGCCAACAGTAACTGCTGCAGAAACTGTGACTGTTATTGCAAGTCCGTTGAAAGAGTTATTGTCAAATATAGCTACATCACCTGTACCTGGAGTGGAGGTGGTAGTAGTGCCGCCAGACGTGGTTCTCCATGCTCCTGCAGAGGAGAAGTTGCCCGATGTAGGGGTAGTAGCAGTACCGCCAGGTCCGACCCAATATTTGTTTGCCATGCATTGCCCTTAACTAAAACTAAAATCTATACTTGACAAGGTGGAATTATACACCACATGTCCCGAAATTCCACCTAAATTATTTGCTAAATTTAAATAATTTCCAATTGTGACGTTTCCTGAAACTGATACTAATCCAGTCACATACTGACCTGTGTTTGCCCAAACAATCACATTGGGGGTGGAAGCAATAGTAAGATTGGCATTGCCATTAACGGATGTTGTTAAGTTTGTGGTTCCATTCACTAAGCTAGTTGCAATGCCGCTATTGCCACCACTTGTACCTTGTGTGCCTTGAGAACCTAGGCCTTGGACGCCTTGAATGCCCTGAATGCCTTGAACACCTTGAGCACCCGAGCCCTGAACACCTTGGATGCCTTGTGTGCCTTGAACACCCTGAATGCCTTGAGCAGCTTGAGCGGCTTGTGTGCCTTGTGTACCTTGAACACCTTGGATGCCTTGTGTGCCTTGAACACCCTGAATGCCTTGAGCAGCTTGAGCGGCTTGTGTGCCTTGTGTACCTTGAACTCCCTGTCTGCCCTGAATGCCCTGAACACCCTGAACACCTTGAGCAGCTTGAGCGGCTTGAACACCCTGTGTGCCCTGAACACCTTGGATGCCTTGAACACCTTGTGTGCCTTGTGCAGCTTGAGCAGCTTGAGCACCCTGTGTGCCTTGTGTACCTTGTGTACCTTGTGTACCTTGAACACCCTGAATGCCTTGAGCAGCTTGAGCGGCTTGAACACCCTGTGTGCCCTGAACACCTTGTGTACCTTGTGTACCTTGAGCGGCTTGAACGCCTTGTGTACCTTGAACTCCCTGTGTGCCTTGGATGCCTTGGATGCCTTGTGTACCTTGAACACCTTGTGTGCCTTGAGCAGCTTGAGCGGCCTGAACACCCTGTGTGCCCTGAACACCTTGTGTGCCTTGTGTACCTTGAGCGGCTTGAACACCTTGTGTGCCTTGAACACCTTGTGTGCCTTGTGCACCGATTATGCCTTGTATTCCCTGTGTGCCTTGTGTGCCTTGTGTGCCTTGAGCACCCGAGCCCTGAACACCTTGTGTACCTTGTGCACCGGTTGAGCCTTGTGTACCTTGCCTGCCTTGAACACCTTGTGTGCCTTGTGTACCTTGTGTGCCTTGTGTACCTTGTGTACCTTGTGTGCCACTAATTGGATTGCCGTTGCCATAGTAGTAGAAATTATTTCCCACCACATTGCCCACTGCGGTAACATTACCTGTGACACTGATTGATCCGCCAACATAACTGGCTGCATTTGCTTGATTGGCAAACAAATTATTGGCAATCACATTGGAAGTTACAGATACGCCATTTATGCTAAACACCGCAACATTGGCTGTTCCGCCCACACTGACTGACACATTGGCATTTGGTGCCACGACCACATTGCTATTGCCATTCACAATCTGACTACCTGTTGTCACGGTGATATTAGAAAGTAGGCCGCCGTCGCCTAAGAAATAGCCTGATGTGTTGATATTACCCTCTGCGGAAATTTTTCCACCAGTGGTCAAATTCCCAGCAACCATGTTTCCTGTTGACGAAATTGTACCAGTTACCACGGCAATATTTGTGGCGCTGTCAAAAGTAAATCCTGCACTTGCTCCGGCATTGCCTCTGTAATTGTATAGTACCTGAGTGTTGGATCCAGGAACTGTGAGATTTCCAGTGATACTGCCAGCAAATGTTCCAATAAAATATCCGTCAGTGGTGATATTACCCACAGCCGAAACTTGACCGCCAGTGACCAAATTGCCACCTTGCACATTCCCAGTAGCGGAAATGTTACCAGTGGCTGTGATCAGGCCACTGCTGTTGACATTGGCAGCAGTGGCATTGCCTGTGATACTGATTGACCCGCCTGTGAAACTGGCTGTGTTCACAATGGTAGTAAACATACCATTGTTGGCTGTGACGTTGCTGGAAGCTGTTACCGATACCACACTGACAGCATTGGTCCAAACTCTCACTCCATCCGTGCCCAGGGTCAGTACATCATTGGCATTGGTACTGTTGCCAAGATTTGGTTCAGCTTGATTCAGTCCCAGGAACTGATAACGATCCGCGGTGAGATTGCCCAGATCAGTTACTGCGACTCGCCCACTGAGCAGTTTAATTGAATTCATTCTGTGTTATCCTGTTGATGTTTCTAGCACACTCAGTACCAGTTGAGTTGAGTTAGCCAAGTTGGCTCCTGCTGCAAAACTGTCCCCGGTTTGCAAGATCAATCGTCCGCCTACTAGATTTATCGAATCTTGAGATGGCAACTGAGCGTTTTTTACCAGAGACACACTATTACCACCCAGTTTGTATATGTTACCGCTCACAGCAACAGTGTTGCCAGTGAGGTTGCTGACCTGAGCCAACAACACCACTGTGCTATAACCCTGAGGGGCGGTATACACGTTGGCTATACTGGTGGTTAGATTTGCTGTTATAGTTCTAAAATTATTTAATGCTGCTGCCATGTTAGTTCCTTGGTTATTACTTATGGCACTTCTTGTAGAGCCAAAATGTACGGGGTCATGATTGCAAATAAGGATCTATAAAAGTCATCCCCGCTCACAGTGCCTGTGGCCTGATTGACTGTAAAGCCCTTGCCTACTCTAAAGTTGCCCTTTTGATCAGTACTGGTGAAGGTGACCACACCACCATCTGATGTTACCACTTCATTTGCTGCAATTGGAATTCCACCATACTGAGGCAATGCTGTAGCTGGATTAGTACCGGCACCCACATACTCAAATGTGTGTGCACTGGCAATAATAGCACTGCGAGTGTAAAATTCCACACTGGTGCCAGGTACCAGATTAGCTGTGTACACTTCCTGAATGATCACAGTGGAATTACCCGCTGCTGGAGTATTTGGAATTATGGTATCAATGGTATAATATCGCAAAGGATATAAATTCACTTTCCAAGTGTTGTATGTGCCTGATCCCAAAATACCTGTCACATCCACACCCAACACACCTGTGCCCGAATCATACGATTGAACAGTGCCGGTCATGTAATTGGTCAAATCATGCTGTATGATAACTGTTTGCCCCACAGAGTATGACAATCCAAGTCCAATGGTCAATGACACTACGGAAACTGCAATTGCCAGGGTGTCGCTGCTGGTAGTAGAATAATCTGCATCATTGATAAACATCACAGTGTTCACATGAGGTTGACCGCTAGACAAACTGTCTATCACAAAACGCCCGCCGGTGCTGTAGCCCACTGTGGTACCGGATGTTTGCAACGGACCTATACCTCGAGACACCAAGCCATAATTACCAATTGAGCAATCTGAACCATTCAGTGTACAGAATGCGCCACTTTGTGTTCTAATACCAATATCGGCGCCAATGGTGTAGATGTTGACCAATTGACTGTATCCACTGTTGCTGATGTCAATGCCAATGCCGCCTTGATTGATAATGGTGTAAAAGCCCACGATCATGGCCTTGGTTCCAATGGCTTTGCTACCATCAATACGCACACCAGTGCCTGTGGTGGTATACGAGGTGATGTTTTGTATGTATGGGCTCACATATGCGGTGGTTACTGTGGATGGATTGTATGAGAATGCTGCACCCAGATAATCTCTTACTGTGAGACCCCATACGTAGGTGCCGCCATTCATGTAAAATAAATCCCCGGACGGTGTTGCTGGTTTCACCTGCACAGTTCGTAGATTATCACCCATGAGTGCAGTGTTAGCCGGAATAGTCACAGGATTTTGTTCAACATAAGTCCCTGACGCTATGCGTATGGCCACATTGCCACCTGCTGCTTGTGCTGCTGTACAGGCCTGTTTGATAGTGAGAAATGGAGTGTTCAGCCCACCATTGTTTGAATCGCTGCCGTTTTTGGCCACATAAAAAGTATTTGAAACTGATGGTATAGGGCCTAACACATTGCCACTGGCACTGAGAATACTGGTATTGATTATTTGAGCTATGATTGTGTTAGCAGACAGCTGATTGTCAATTGTGACATTAGCATACACCCCACCCTGGCCCACAACATTGCCAGTGGCACTCAAATTGGCACCAATCACATTGCCACCAATCACATTGCCGGTGGCACTCACTATGGCACCAATCACGCTGCCAGTGGCACTCACTGTGGTGCCAGTGATTGTGGTGCCCACAATGTTGTTGCCCTGCACAGTGTTAACACCAACCACATTGGCGCCAATCACATTGCCACTGGCACTCACTGTGGTTGCACTCACTGTGGTGCCCACAATGTTGTTGCCCTGCACAGTGTTAACACCAACCACATTGGCGCCAATCACATTGCCACTGGCACTCACTGTGGTGCCAGTGATTGTGCCATTCACATTTAGGCCCGCAGTGGTAAACACTGCCACATTTGATACACCTGCAATGGTAACATTGGCATTGCCGTCTGCTGCTCCAAATCCCAAAAAACTGCTGCCATAAGAGATGGCATTTCTGGTCACATTGCCCGATACGGTAGCATTGCCTGTCACTGTGAGATCACCATACACAGTTACTGCACGGTCTGCTACTCCCAAAGTGAGATTTCCATTTGCTGTGGTGTTTACATTGCCATTTGCAACAGGGATGTTTACATTGCTGGTGCCGTTGGAGATTTTGCTAGTGCCAAACTGCTGTAGTTGGGCAAAATTGTTGTTGATTTTTATGTACGCAGTGCGTAACGGATCGCCTGTGCCATCATTGGGCCTGGCGCCAACATCCACATATTCATAGGTCATAGATACACATCCTCTGGTGTATTTACCAGAGATACATATCTATTCTTTTCTAACTTTGAAACAGTTGCTGGTTGAAATGAATTTCAACAGTTGACTAGTATGGGCTGAAAGAGCTGCCACACGAACAGCTGGTTTTTGCGGTGGGATTGTTGATCACAAAGCTGGAACCCATAACATCTTCACGATAATCTATGGTGGACCCTTGTAGATATTGCATGCTCATGGCATCTACTACCACACGAACTTCCTCGTAGTTGAAGTCAAAATCGTCTTCGTTTTGCACTTCATCAAAGGTAAATCCATAACTGAATCCTGAACATCCACCGCCTTGCACAAACACCCGCAGCTTGATTGCAGGGTTGGCTTCTTCGGCCATGAGTTCTCGCAGTTTGGCAACTGCGCCTGGTTCTAGTTTCATAATGTGTTCAGTTTATAGTCTATCCGAGCACACATCCCAGTTGATGATGCGCCAGATATTATCAATGTATTTCTCTTTGTCCCATTGGTATTGAAGAGCCCATGAGTGTTCCCACCAGTCAATCAGCACACAGATGTCTGTACGCACAGCGTGATTTCGAATGGTTTTGATTTCACCTGAAGTGCTTAGATAAACCCAACCTGATCCTTGGACCTTCATTGCTGTATCTTTCACAGCATCTTGAAATGCTTCGTAGCTTTTGAATTTGCGCTCTATGAGTTCTAACACAGCACCTCTTGGGCGGTTTGTGCCCTTGGGTGGTTGCAGTTGTGGAAAGAATTTGTTGTGCAAAAAGCTACCAGCACGATTGAAATCTGGATCGCCTTCGCCGGCATTGTAGCGTTTGGCGTAGCCCTTGGCTAGATGCTCAAAGTGATAATCAATTGTGTCGCCACTCATCACTGGTGCCAGATCATCACGACCGTACGGCAGTGGAGTTGTTTCCAGTTTGGCCGGTCTTGTGCTGGCTTCTACGAGTTCAATATGTTCACGCATGTGAGTATTTAGCAACGTCGGGTAATCCGACCTCTAGTGAGATCATACGGTGAAAACTCAATCAGCACATGATCACCTAACAAGATCTTGATATCATGCTTGCGCATACGGCCTGAGATATAGCCGATAACTGGGGAGTCTACACCATCTAACTTTATACGGAACATGGTATTTGGCAGGACTTCTAGTACCTTGCCTTCTAATTCTAAGGTTGCTTCTTTTGACATTCGCCTATTACTTAGCTAAAATTAATTTCTGCTGTGATTTTTTGCAGCCGATCAAAGCGGAAACTACGCCACTCTGCTTTTTCCAAATCATACACCCGGATGCTGTGCGGGTCTGGTTCTTTGCGCGGTTTTGCACTTTTGGCCAAACCATCCACGTTTGCAGTGCTGGTGCTGACCACTGTGATCGGAGCAGGTTTTGCAGGAATACGGCTGCTGTCCAAGGTGCATCGCATGTCACGCACAGTGCCGTCGGCCTTGACAAACTGCACAGTGACTTCGGAGTTTGTGAGCAGATTTTTGATCCAATCACGCATGAGACACTTGCCATCATCGTCTGACTCTTGATAATGTGTGCCCGGCTGACCCTTCAGCAGTCGAAATACTTCTGCTTTTTCCCAATTCATTGTATCCATACTATTTCCTTTAAAAATTTCTACGACCACTTCAAAGCCAACAAGGTATAGAGTTTTTCGTGAATATCAACCTTGTTGGTGAATATTGACCGCGATGAATCACAGTGCGAATACTGTAATTCTTTGGGTTGATCCCGCAACCAAGCACTAACGTCTTTAGTGCAGGTGATAGTATACCAAGTTGAGCCATCCACTTGTGCTTGATCAAGTATCGTAAATTTAGTTGATGACGACATATTAAACCATGCATCAAGATAACTTTTGCCCGAACGGTTGCCAGCACTTATAATAGGCAGTTCGCCCTGTGTGAAGCCGCCTGCTTGAATCTTATCAAAAAATGCGTGTTTGCAGGATTTTTGTTCTGACAAATTCATTTGCACAGTGCCAATAACATTTGATATTGCTCGTATGCGTCATTGACCGCAGGATACTGCACACGAAGTTGGCGTTCTTTACGTTGTGCTTGATAATCTTCCACTGCACGGTTATCCATGTCAACCATGTGTTGAAAACTACGCAAAGGCATTTCGATTGATACCACAGTTTTTGTATCATCATGGTAGTCGTACGATCGACTATAGGTATGAAAAATGCTGCGACCATACTGACAATTTATATTGGCATTATATCGTTTTGCAAAATCTTGCCAAGAATCTTGAATTATGTTATACATTGTTCATGCCCACTTCAATATAAACATCAACGCATCCTTCTCGTCACTGAAAAAGTAATCAATCTTAGTAGTATCATAATGGTTGTATCCATCACAATGTGCATCATTAGTGATATAACTCGGGCAATGTTTCTTAGCCCACGCCAACGCTTGCCACGTGGGATCATAGGGAAGAGTGGCGTACATATTCATCCCCATTTAATGGCAAAGTATGAAGCGTATTTTGCCTTGCTTTTTATGATCTTTATGGTTAGACGATTTTCACTTACATCAGTGCCTCCCACCCCCCAGTTCCAGTCCCAACCTTGACGACCAACATGTTCTTCAAGTTCCGGGCGATAGTGGTCATTTGGATCTGCACTATCAACATACTCAAACTCAGGACCATACCCAGAATATCCGTCTCTATGACTGGGCCCAACTTTTACTTGTCCTTTGGGCCATGCTACATTGATAACAACTCCTGGCATAAATCGCCACCAAAGTTTGTCATACAGATTAAGACCACACGGCATCCATCCTGCTCTAGGTAACCAAAAGATACCGTTGATTTCACGCTTGCTCATATACCCTTATGATAGCGAATCTGAAGCAGGGTGTCGGCTACTGCATATATCAGAAAATCATGTGCAGCTCGAATTATGCCATGTTTTATGGTGACTGTTGTACTTGCTTCCATCATTTTATCCACTATTCGTCCTTTTTTAATAATAGAAATGTCACTAAAACTTTCTCTTTCACACATAACTTTGATAACAGAGTCTGCCATCAATGAAAATAAAAAATAAGGTCTCCACATGTTATCGGCAGTTGTTCTAACTTCTTTTTGATATTCATATGCATCTGATTCAATAATGTAATACATTTCTGCATCCATATGACCATGAACCTCAAGATACTGGTAAGGAGTTAGATTGTAAATATGCCCTTTAAGTTTATCTACCAACATTTCGTGTTCTGGATTCATAACCACTTCAATACATACATAGTAACATACTTTTCTTCATAAAAGTACATCCAGCCACTGTGATAATCCCAATTGCTTTTTACACCAGTGTCTGGATCAGTGCCAGGATGCCCAAATGTGGCCCAGCACCATTCAAATACTGTTTTCCACATGCTCTCAGGATCAGTAAGACTAAGATGAATCTGCCACCTTTTATTTTTATAAACGGGCATCATGACCATTTCAATGCAAAAAGCATGGCATGTTGACTTTGAGTAAAATAAAAAGTGGCGCTGTTAAACCCAAATTTTCGTTTCCATCCGCTGCGTAAATATGACTTGCACCACATCTCTATTAGCATCATTCGGTCCAACCACTCAATGTATCCCAAACTGGGACCAATCTCAAGTTTTACACTGTGTGTATAATTCAATTCCAAATCTCGTTTGGCTTTTCTACGCTGGTTACTATTCATGACCACCTCAATAGAAACATTGTAAGATTTTTTTCAGTTAGATACAGACTGTAATCATCCTGGTAGAACCAAGTTTTCCCCCACTGCTGGGGTCCAAATGTTGCCTCACACCATCTGACAACTTCCCACCACAGTGTTGTAGGCCAATTCTTTGTTTCAATTTCAATCATGACCACCTCAATGCAAATATAACAGCATCCTTGCTACGCTTGAATGCAAACCGTTGTCCCGAACTGCTCCAGTACCTTCCTTTGAAGCGTTCCCAACACCAACGTTCTGCTTCTTTATATGCAGCACGATCAACAGTATATTGATAAGGCCAGTATTTCTTATTGTACTTTTTATCGCCAAATACCATATTAAAAATACTGCCCGTGCCCGCAGCCATCGGCTGAACACCTAGTATTTGATTAGCAACAATATTGGGCATAACTTGCCTAATCATCGGTAGAATAACGTTGTTCATGACCACCTCAATAAAAACATAGTGCGATCAGATTCATTGCGGAACCAAAACATGGAATCTTTCATATACCAACGACCACAAATTTCCCATATGCTTGAGTCGGGTCCATACGTGTCAATCGCCCATTTTTCCAGTACCATCCAATTGGCAAATACAGGCTTTACTGTGTAATACCTTGCACCGTGGCTTTTGCTCTCGCCTAGTATAAGTGACATCTTTGGAATGCGCGGAGCAAACCATGTGCCTGGATAGTGAATACCGTTAGTTGTGCCTTTTAACACACTAACAGTATTCCGCGGAAGAACTACAGTAGTTGATTTCATGCCCATCTTGATATAAAGAAAGTTCTGCCTGCTGGTTCATCGCCGCATTGACGCAGAATCTTTTGCTGCTTCTTGACTGAAAACGGGTTGTAGGCAACTCTTGTGCATGACGGCAATTCCTAGAATTTCGCTGCCTGTGTATTCTTTACGTGGTTTTAATGCAGCTACTCCATTATCCTGACCTAGACTTTTGATATGTGCATTGCTGGCAGCACGACCTGGAGGGGCAGACAAGAAGTATGACAGGGGTTCGGCTTTCATTGCACGTGATCGCTTGCGGTCTTGTGCTGCCACACCTTGACGTTTCAACAGTTCTTTCCAGCTGGAGTCCAGCTCGCGGGCTCGCTGTGCTTCAGCTGCATTACGGAATTTTGTCTTGCCTTTTTTCTTGCCATTGAGACTCAAAGCAGGGCTGCACATGTGCATGGTCATTGATTTCTCCAAATGTTCATGTGCTTATTATAGCACTGTGCCAATTATCAGTCAAGGGTTATTTGAACAAGATCAAGGCCAGCAGAACAGCTTGCGCAATGAATCCCGCACCAATTGTAACAATATTCAACATGTCTCGGACCACCACTGCTCGCATGAATAGCAATACCAGGCCGGCCCACATGAATAACACCACATCCAAGCTGGGTGTTCGATCACTGAAACCAGTCATCAAGGCCAACAAAGTGGGTATGGTTGCAGCATGAAATACAATGGCCGCCAGCCACCCTAGAGTTTCTGCACTCAGACGAGGCAAGTGTTCTTGCATCCATTTGGCAACAGATTCCGCCCAGGTAATAGGGTCAACGTTCATGATTTTTCTCCGTAAAAGATGGTTGTTACATTATATAACATGTAAAAGATAAAGTCAAGATATAAATATAGTTGTAGTTCGCGGAACGGGAATTCCCAACTACTCTATGATTGAAAGGAATCACAGCATGAGTATTTACTATGTCTACGCATATTTGCGTAGTAAAAACTCCAAAACTGCAAAGGCAGGAACTCCATATTACATCGGTAAAGGCAAGGGAGATCGGGCAATCTGTCGGCATCCGGGTGTTACAGTGCCTGGTGACAGATCTAAAATAGTGTTGATTGAACAAAATTTAACTAACATAGGTGCATGTGCAATCGAAAGAAGATTGATATCTTGGTATGGTAGGAAAGATTTAGGAACAGGCATTTTGCTCAATAGAACTCACGGAGCCGATGGCGGCAAGGGAGGTAGTCCAAAAGGCCGAATTCTTTCTGAACGTACACGGAAAAAGTTATCAGAGGCTGGCAAGAACAGAATACACACCATAGAAACTAAAGAGAAAATTCGGTCTGCAAAGTTAGGTAAAACACGGTTGCCGTTTAGTAAAGAATGGTTGGAAAATTTAGCAAAAGCCCGAAAGAGTAAGAAAAGAAAACCGCATACCGAAGAGACTAAACAAAAACTATCTGAACTCAATTCGCGACCCATTTATTGTATTACAAACAATATCTGGTATCCGTCAAGAAGAACAGCCGCAATTGAGTTAAATCTCAAATCAGGAAATATAGGACATTGCTTGCACGGCTACCAAAAAACTACAAACGGGTTTATGTTTTCTTATAGAAAATGTGATGGCCAATCTTACCAACGCGAATCATAGACCGAGACCACCCGGGATCAGCAATATAATCCGCATGGTAAAACATCGCATCTTTGAGCCCGGGCAATCGAAATCCTTCCAATAATACTTTCTTGGCCACTTCTTCACTTTCGTTCCACAGTGGCTTGTGAATGGTCTTGGTAGTATGTCCCGACTCGCAGAACCAACTGAACTGACATACTACTTTTTCGTAGAACAAGTTCTTTTGATATACTACTCCGCATACTGTGGGAGCAAACCGGCCTGATTCTACTCGGTTCAGTGTGACCTGCGCCACTCCTACTTTGCCTTCAAACGGTTCACTCGCAGCTTCCCAATAGATATTGCGTGTCAAGCAATCCAGCTCGCGAGTGCGTTGAGCAGCACTGATGTAGTCTGGAGATAAATTTCCTGTTTGTTCACGCAGGATATCAAAACGTGATGTTGTGACTGACCACACAGCATAAATCACCATGCACAGTCCCAGGACCTTGAGCATGACTGATATATATTGTTGTGCCAGACGTGATAGTTGATTTGCTTTCATGGTATGTTACTTAATGAAATGGGCAAAATCACCCGAAAGATACGCACAAAACCAGGCGGTTTTGTGTGGATCAATGTGTATTATAACACAATCAGCTGAGCTTGCAGACCGGAATTGGCAACATCTTGTGCAAGTTTGTTGCACGAATCTCACGGTAGCGACGAAGGTTTTTCTTTTGCTGCGGAGTGGCGTATTTGACCAATTCTGAATCAGTGTCCTGCAACATGGCTGTTTCTAAATCAGGGTATGTCATGCCCAACTGATCTTGATCAGTTCGCCCATCTTCCCACAACCCGTCAGTGGGGGCAGCATCAATGATCTCTTGTGGCAGGCCTAGCTCACGGCCCATTTCCCACACATGAGTTTTCATACAATCCCCAATGGGGCTGATATCCACACCACCATCACCATACTTGGTAAAGAAACCCACACCAAAGTCTTCTACTCGGTTGCCGGTTCCCACAACCATACCACGATTGCATTGTGCAATCTGATACAAGGTCATCATACGCAATCTAGCACGACTATTGGCACTGGCCAAATGGTATGTTCCGTGTGTGTCATTTTCAATATCACAGAAAGGATTTACCCGGTTTTCAAACGCATCAAACACAGAAGTCAAATCCATGCTCATGTGTGTGACTGTATCTGCATGGTGGGTTAACAACCAACCTGCTTGCATGGAACTGCGATTGTCCAGGGTCTTGGCCTGACGTATGGGCATCTGCACCACAATGGTTTTCAGCCCAGTTCGCGCACATAATGCACTAACTACACTGCTATCAATACCTCCGGATATGCCTACCACCAACGTGTTGATTTTGGCACTGCGAGCATACGCATGGATCCACTTGACAATTTTGTTGATACGTTGTTTTGGGGTCATAGTTTTGGTGGTGGCATCTTTTTGAGTGTTTCCCACATGCGGCTTTTCTCTTGGCATTTCTTTTCCAGTTTTTTATATCGTTCGCCAAGTCGGCGTAGTTCATCCCAATCTTTTTCCAGGTCTGGATTGGGTTGGAGAATGTTCAGACGTTGTTCTACCTTTTCCATCCAGGCAACCATGCTTTTGCCATTGATCTCAATGTCGGCTTTTTCACCTGTCATGGTTATCTTGCTTGATAAAGAAACATTAGGTGACGGTCCAATTGTTGGACCATTACCCAATGTACCGATACCGGTACCGATTGTATACGGTACAGTAGTATGGGTGGTAGTGTAAGTATACCCCGGAGTAGGCAAGGTGCCATTGGCACTGGTTATTGTTCCTGTGATATTACTGCCAAGACTTGAATTAAATGTATGGCCAATATTGGCATTCCATGGAGAATTATCCAAGATAGGATTGCAATTGCTATTTGTTTGCACTAGCCCACGGATTTTTGTAAGGAATTGATCTTGGATAGAGGATGAAACTGTTAAGTCATCACGAGTTAATGTTGGTAACTCCAGGCTCATGATTATGCCTTGACAGACAGTGCTTCTTTTTCAGCAGTGATTTCTTTGCGGCGTTCTTTGATACCCTTGCTCATTTCCTGCAAGGCCTTGCGGGCTCGAGCTGCTGCGGCTTTTACACCCTTGCCTGTGAATTTCTCATTCTCTGCAATATAAGTTTCGTAAGCAGAGACAATTTGTTCGTGATTGGTCATAATATTTGTTCCTTGTAAATGATTGAATGCTGTGTGCATGTTGATAGTATATACTCTCGTTGAACAGAAGTCAATATTATTCTATCACAATATGGCGACGTTCCCAAGAATCCCATATGATGGTGAGATTCCAATCACCTGTCCAACTCAATTGGAATAGTGCCAAAGCACGGTAGTCAGGTAAGTGTAGGCGATTGTGTTGAATGCGAGCCTGGCCTGTGGGATTTTGTTTGATCCAGGTCTTGAATTTGGCATCTGAACCTTCGCCGCGGTATAGTATTATGTATTGCACAGAGTTAACATCGACTTGTGTTCATGAAATATTTAGTCAAAACAAAAGGCCCTTGCGGGCCTTGGTGTGCGGAAGCAGCGAGTGATTATACTGTGACCTTGTCCTGAATTTCAGGCGCAGGTTGGGTAACTTTTGGCACCTTGACTGCCTTGGCGGCCTTGACTTTAATTTCACCCTTCTTGGCCACTTTGGTCTTTTCGGAGATCTTGTTGGCCACAGCAAAGCCGGCATCACCTGCTGTAATGCCCAGAGTCTGCAAATGTTGCAGAGCTTCCAGCTTGGTCATTGCCCGTGGTAGTTCAACCAAATTAATTTTGGTGCAGTTGTTTTTGTTGAGAATCTTGATACGTGCTACCAAGTCGTTTGCAAAGCGGACCTTAACGGTGCCATTGGCATTGGTTGCAGTTCCTGCTACAGTAAAAGTTTTTTCATTCATGATTTAAGTTGCCTTTCAAGTTGATTTAAATGCTGTTCCGCACAGCTGACCTAAGTATAACACAAGGGCAACGAGTTGTCAACCTTTTTGTTATGCTAGATTGGGTATGGTTCATTTGGAACCAGAGTTGGTAATTTGACCTGAGCTCAGCATGCGTTCAAATGTGTCAAACAATGTTGTGAACTTGCGATCATACACTGTGGCCAGTGCAGAGAATTCATCACTGGATGCTGATTGTGACACAAACAGTTTGACGTCATCCACCATGCTCCAACACTGCATGATTTGCTGTTCCAGATCAAAACGATCCACGTGAGTTTCAAAATCAATGATGGTGGGTTTGACGTCTTTGTGTTTTTCCATGTTGAGACCTTTTGTGTAAATCTTAATTGTACTGTTAATTTTGTGAGTTGTCAACGGTTTTTTGGGCAATATTTGTGGGTTAGTGCAGTAATTTCTTCCGTAGTGGCCTTACCTTCGGTGATTAGTCGAAGTTGCTCTGTGTTGATAGCGGCACGTTGGTCTCGACCTCGGCAGTACTGACTGTGGTCATCACTGTAGTTGTAATACCAATCGTGAGAGGCCAATAACCTATCTAGTGTGGTCAAGTGTTCATTCATTCTTAAACTCCGTCATGTTTTGCATCGTGTATAGGTCCGTATCCAAATTCCAACTGAATCCATCGACGATCCAACTCATCACTCCAGTCTCTGTCGCCTGTGTAGTAAGCACGTTGTTCAACTTCGTCTAGGACTGCTTCAACTAGGGACTTGGCGAACTTTGCCAATTCAATGTCATAAAATTGCCAGACTGGTGGTACATGTTTTCTTGTACCCATAGCTTGTTCGGCAAGTTCTTTAATTCGTTCGTTCATTCTAGCCACTCCACAAGTTGCCAGGTCCAATGTGTATTGTCCAATTCTTCTTTTAATCCTTGACGGATTTCTTCTGAGTAGTTTTCTGTCAGCCACTTATCTGATTCATCGGCTCGTCGTTTCAACCAGTCTTTATGTTCTTGTTGAAATTGTTGTTGAATTTCATTGTTTTCTGCTTCTATTAGACGCCGTGCTTGACGCATTTCTTCGGTTACCATGACCGTTGATGGCCATTTACGTACAGGCTTCCTATGACACCTTGTATTGGGTTGGGGATTACGTTTATGCCATGCAAGACTCCATGCATTAAAGGCTTTCCTTGCTTCACCCAAAGAATCTATCATTTTGATCTTTTTATCAACATATGCTTCGGCTTTTGCCTCGTCGTCGGTCACAAAACGAACAGATTCCCAAGAGTCTTCGTAAGACCCGCCTGATTCTATAATTGCGTATAATTGTTTCATTCTTCAACTCCGAAATGTTTCTTTAGTTCTTCGATATCAGCGTACCATCCATTGTCAATCATATCTTCAATCTTACGAACACATTCCCGAATCAATAGCTCGGCGAATTTTGTAGCAAACAAAAAATGTTCATGTTTAAAATCTAACGGAACAGATACTTCAGATATAGCCTGTCCCACAAGTTTAAAAAGTCGTTCGTTCATAATCCTTGTACCTTTCTATTGGGGCAAGCCTCACATGGCTGCATTAGTTCAGTCATTGCACACTCTGTGCAACTGATCCAAAATGTTTTCATTCTTCAACCTCTAAATAATTGAAACGTACCGCCACAATAGCACTTTGAATACGACGGATCAACCAATGGTGAATTTCGCCCACAATTTGTACACCTAGGATACTGTTTTGGAATATACCTATCGCCTTGCTTAGTGATTGGCTTTGGTTGTTTGCTCTTGTATTTTGAATTCATTCTGCTTTCTTTGTTAAATTTGCCCTACGCCGTGCTTCATGTTCAGTACGCCGTGCTTCTTTCTGTGCTGCTTTTTTAGCCGTGTCACGGATTTCTTTTACAGCCTTGACATCAGCAAACACAGTTTCTTGTGGGATACCATAAGCTTCTGCAATTGCCAAAACCGCAGGCCATTCGTTGTAACGAAACCTGTCATATGGAGCATAGACAATAAATTCAATCATTTGAGCGTAAGTTTTCATTCTATAACCTCAAATGTAATTTTAACCCGAGTACCCAGTGGCAAATTATCGCTGAACCAGTAGTAGTCATCTGGCAATTTATTCTTTGAATGATCAAACAATATTTCCAAATGACTCAACATACTCGACTTCTTTGCTGTTTCTTCATCATCAAATAGTGTTAGTTCAAATTCAGTTTTCATGCTTTTACTAGATAGCTGTAACCATGACCTCGCCAAATATGACCACGAATTTGTTTTAAAAACCCTGTTCGAATTAGTTTCTTCAAATCTGAGTCGTTTTTGACCTGGGGACGATATTTACGGTTAACATGATATTGCCCGTCGGGATTGGCATTAAACCAATCTTTGATAAACTTGCGGCGTTCTTTGCCATAAGCCATCGTTTCGGGCACGTAAAGGAACGGCATTATTCAACTCCGAAATGTTCTTTGATTATACTAGCAGCATCTCCAAACGCATCTTCTTTAGCCGCCATACGATCATAGTATTCCAGAGATTCATGTGTTCCCGGTTTGGAGTAATATTCTTCCTCGGCATTCATTAAAGACATACATTCTTTCACAATCAACTGGGCGAACCTTTCCATAAAGTTAACCTGAGTTTCCCAAGAGTTATTTTGTCCACCAGGGAGAGCGGCTGTAGATTCAGCAGCCTTGTTCCAAAGTTCTTTAATTCGTTCGTTCATTCTTCAACTCCGAAATGTTCTTTCAAACAGCGTCCATTAATGGCAACATCATCACAAATGGCAGAGTCGATAAAGTTGGCACATTCCTGAATAAGCGACAGGGCGAATTTTTCAACCATAGCCGGAGGAGCACCACTCATGTAACCCAATCCAGACTCAAACAACAACTCTTTTAGTTTTTCGTTCATAATGATTCCTGTATCAGGATAAAATTCAAGACGACCAGTAAGTTTCCGAAGACGGAGAACAAAAGTATGGCGTGTTCACATCTTCTTGAAACTCCTGCCCGCTCATGAGGTTCTTGCGGGTTACCATGCGCGGTTGGTAAGTTTTGGTATCAACAATGTTCAGCTCACTGATGCTCCACCCCGATTTATTGCAAAGACGAGTGCGTGTGGCTTTGGCAGCACCAAAAGTGTTGTATGCACGAGTACAATTTGGGCCATCGGTGGCAATCAGACCAGTGGCTTTGACAATCACATAGTAGCTCATTTGCGACTCCTTTTTGCTGAACATGTGTGTATTATAGCCGATTTCTCAATATCGGTCTACCATTTTACACTGTATTACAAAAAAGACACAAATTATTGTGGGTATTTTACAACAAAATCTTGTTGTTTTTTTGCAACATTATCCAATGCAGCTTCAATTTGATCTTGGGGCACATGATGTTCCTCATAACCTTCCAACAGCATATTCAAGTATCCAGGGCTGGGATAGTCATCAAGATGGTCAGGCTGCATACGATAGCATTCGGCCATCACAATATTGCCTTGATATTCCACTGGCAATATATCACGCCCATAATAATATGGATATCCTTCCAGTTGATCCAGAGATTCCAAGTGATCAGTATCAATCAGCCACAATACTCCATGCACCTGTTGATCCGGAACAGGCACTACATCAGCATGGATTGCAAATCTAAACTCATGATTTAACAGAGTTGCATAGCCCATGCTGATGGCTCCGGGACAACGAAAGCGCATGCTGTCTCGGTTGGTGTTCATGCCATATGCAAAATAAAACATTATACACTGATTGCCACAATGTCAGCAAAAGTATTTTCTACTTCCCACTCTACCCAATTTTTAATATTTTCAAAAGGAATGGTTTCGTCTACCCATTCGTACACAAAATCATTATGCCCCGAAAACAAATAATCTCTAAAGGTTGCATTCAACCGATGTTCTAGTTCGCGAATCTGTCGCTCGGGACCGGTCCACAATGCTGCCCAGCGGATTGGATGCCCTACGTGTCCTTCGTAACCATTTTGTCGCCCGTTGAGATTGGCAGTGATACCAAAACATGTGCGACATACCACTGCATCGGTATCATCATCTACATATCGATGGCGCCAAAGATAAAACGTGTATGGATTAGCAGTATCTGTAGTCATGATGATTAGCAAGTTTTGTAGGTGTCATAATCTGGCACTGTGGGCAGAGGCAATGTTCCACCGCGTTTCATGTAGTCTTTGACCCAGATTGGCAGCAAGCATGCATCTTTCCAACCTTTGCCATGAACTTTGGTATAGCGTAGTTTGCAATCACTATGGAATGCACTTGGAGATCCATACCGCTTCATGTGTGTGTAAAATTCTTGTTCGTGTTCTTTGGTAATCTCAATGCCCTGGTCACGGCAAAGAGCTGCAAATCGACCAAACGGAATAATGTAACCACCGTTTACACCTTTTTCACTGGCATAGTATTTGTCATGCCATTTCAACGTCCACTCAAGATCTTTCTTGGTTTCGTCAAATGCATCGGTGCCGTGCCCTGCAAGTTTCAAGACTGCACTAACGTGACTGATCATGCCAGGTTTTGCTTTTTGTCCTTGCGCATCAGCCGCCGGCGCTGCAAACATGTTGTTGGCCTGCAAGATATTCTGAATCTCATTGGCCTGCAAGTCCTCTGTGAGATTGCTGTGATATAGTCGCACACCATTGACCATGCTGCGAAAAATCCAAAATACATCAGGTTCTTTTCGTCCTTTGTAATTGACGCAGCGGAATCCATAGTTACCCACAGCTTCTCCCACAAGATCAGATCCAGGGACTTCTAAGTCATCGTCTACCACTTTGCACTGAAGCAACGTGTCTGGAGTAATCAGCCCAAAATGCATCATCAAAGCAAAAGCTGTTCCACTTTGTTGCCCCTCCCATGCACTATAACGCCCTGTGCTTTTGATGTGAATCACGTTGAGCGGCTGCATGATACGAGGATCAAAAAGTTCAATGATGTTATTTCCAATGTGTAGAGTTTCTAGAACCCGTTGGATATCTATGTTAATATCAATCAAGCTGGCAGCATGCAACTCCAACCGACCAAAATGCTCTTGTGTGTATGTGGCGCCACCAAGACGTGTGCGCAATTTTTCAATGGCTTCTACAATTCGAGGGTCATCGACGATGGTCTGTGAACGACTTACCAATGGGTCGTAGATATTTCCCACAGACACCAGTGGTGTTTGTGCCAATTTGGGTGCAGGTGCAAATGGATTAACCGACATAGCATGATACCTAACTAGTTAATGAAGTGTTCAGTATAACAGAATCTGTTATACTGGTCAAACAATTGCTATTTTTTCGCCAGCAGATCTGCGATCACTGTAGAGTTTTTCACCCCTAGCCCGGATCAAATCAGCTGCGTATTGTGGATCTGCCCGGAACATTTCCACAAGGTCTTCCTGAGTTATACCACTGGTCACACCAATGGCGTAGATTTCATAATGCCGATGTGGGTTGCATCGGGCCCGCAGCTTCCAGTGCTCGAGGTTAAAGTTTTCTCTGGGTACAGTCTTGTTGCCTAATATGGCCCAGGTCTTCATGGCAGGGTCCACAATCTCTCCAATGGATTCTAGTCCATTGCAATCCCACATCACAGCAAAAACTCGTGGGCGAGATTCTTCGTCGTCTTGATTCATAATTGAAATTTCTTTAACACTTGGTCAGTTGCGTTTTGTATGTTCATGAGTTATTCGTTGTTGTTGATTAACCCGTTGCTGCGTCGATTAGATATGTGATCTACATCTTGATCAAACTTTTTTTCTTGTTGAGTGAGTTCTTTAAATGATTTCCTGGGATTCATGCACATCACACAGTCTGGATTGCCGCAATTCATGGCATGGTGTTTGGCAAACTTGTGAGGTTCTGTAACTGGTACTCCAAAGGTCTTGGCAATCTTGGTTTGTTTCTTTACTGCGTTTTCGTCTTTTTGAATACGCTTGCTGTGTTTGATTTTGTGTTGTTCAGTACTCATTATTGCCACTTTAATAAAAATGCAAAGTAATCTCTATCGCTATCAAAATAAAAACTGTATTGTCCCAGTTGTCTGGGCCCACTCAAGGTGGTCAATTGCCAACGCCAATCATGTACCAGTTCATCCTTGCACCAGGCAATGATCTCATCTAACACACCCGACGGTTTTTTTATTTCACAAGCATAGGCAAAACTGTCCTGATTTCTAATGTCCGGGAGATCTAAAACTTGCATGTACAAAATTATATATGCAGATATCTCCTAGTGCTGCCACTTTAGAGTATAAAAGGTTGCTAGTGCTGAATCTTGAAACCTCAGCACTACAGATTTCTTTGCTACAGATTTCTTTGGAATCTGTGCGTCATAGCCTGGACAGTATTCCCATTCAAAGTCTTTACCTTGACAGAGTCCATCGTCCCGGAGTTGATAACACATTGCCAGGCCATCAAATGTGGTGGCATCATCAAACACAACTTCATACCACATATGATTCTCGTATGTACTTTTCTATGTCATCTGTACGTTGGTCAAATAACTGCAACACCGCATCGTAAATCTCAAAATATTGGCAAAAACTCGCACCATACTTGATGCCTTTCAATGCATCCCAGGTATACAGCCGTTGCCAATGTTCAAAGTCAGATTCTGAGATTTCAAGATCTCTGGCATTGAACCGAGCACTCAGTTGGTCTACCATGTTCTTAAACATCTGTACTTAACCTAAAAGTATTTAACAAGATGTAATACTGATCTTCCGCACCGTAGAATGGTTTCCAACTGGCGTTACAGGCGGCAACTGACATACTGCCACGGTCAAATAAACTGTCCATGAGTCCATGCAAATTGTTCTTGTGATTGACTGCAATCATGACCGGCCATCTCTGATGATCATGAAACCAAAACTGTGTGGTTTTGTTTGCCCGACGATGTTGCACTATACGTTTTATACTGTGTAGCTTTCCTGGAGGGCCATACGGATATTGTTTTTGCTCCTGAGTCATCGGCGTGGTCAATTTCATCACGTTAGCCACAGCTTGATCTTCATGATAAAAGTAAGGCAAACGATACAGCATACCCACTTCGCTTCTGGTCAACTCGTAATTGCCCACTAGAAATGCACCCAATTTGGCACGCCAGGGTGAAGAGTTGCGACCACGCAGTTTTGCCATGACCAACTGATCCAAAAAGTGCTTTCTCACAGTGGCACCCAGCACACGGTCTTGTTCAGTGATAACAGTGATCTCATCGAGATCTGTCCATAGCCCGCCGAGCTCATTGCCAATGCGCCAACTGGCACAACTCAGCACCACTGGATCATCCTGGAACTTCAGCTTGGGGCTGTTGGTATACGGGTCAGGCACATTGGGCATCTTGGCCTGCCGCAATGCCTCTAGGATGCCCCGAGCGTCAGATGTTGTATCAACACTAAGATTCATATCAATCCCAAAGATTTTGATAATATTTGCCGAACAGTCGGAATCCGTTTTGAATTCGATCGTATACCACTTTCATGCCTTCATAATCACACTTGTAGGTATGTTTAGGACCGTCCTTCATTTGATACATTGTGGGTTTACCGTTTTCGTCCCAGGCACATGGCTCCGACTGCCAATCAATCTCACCTTCGCAGAACGCCTCTTCCCATGAGTCATCCAGTTTGGACTCAAATGCAAAGATCATTTCATCCATGACCCAATCCCACCGACGGAAGTGATTGTCATCGATATCATATTCGTTTTCCTTGGGCCCTGCTTCTGTGCTACGCAGGCCAATCCCGGCAGGCACATCCTCGTCGTCCACCAGGGGAGAACCGTGTTTGAACTTCTTCAACTGCTTGAGCATGGGCAAAATTATGTGTGCCAGGGTATGATCCATGCTCCAGGTATCATAGTGATCAATCTTCACATACTCAATCTTGGGATGCACAAAGTCCAAGAACTTTTGTGCAGCCACACACAGTGGATTGAGACGATTGCTCCAGAGTTCGATCACTGGCTCGTTGTAGTCAATCTCACGCCAGAAGAACACCTTTGCTAGAATGGTGTACGGGCTGAGCCAGTGATTGCGGTAGTTAGATATCCAGATACGCATGTTATTTTTCCTTAAACTTGTTCATGGTGTTATTTCTCAACTGTGAGGTGGCACCTGTTGTTTGGTTTGTTCATTTTTATATGAACCTTAATAATTTGATTTAAGAATTTCCCAAGTTTCATGCCACGATGCAACATTGTAGCATTTTTCAGAATATTTTGCAATGGAAAAATCATTGCCTCCGGGAAATATTTTGTCACCAAAAAACACAAAAGGTCTAACATCAGCCGCGATCTGTGACTTGTCGCCGCCCCGGGTATAAATGTCTATGCCAGTTTCTCCTCCTACCGTGGCCTCTATTTCTGGAAACGTCTGATTAATTAGCTTGGCAAAAGTTTCCCGTTCTCCAGAGATCCGATCGTAGTTATAGTATTGTGCCCGCTGTTCCTTGGTGGCCAATCGACCCACTACGCTGAAGTTGTACATACCAATCCTGGGCTCGATATGATTACCTGTACGCAATTCAAATGGACTATCACTGAGCAATTTTTGCAAAAATTGAAGTTGCTCTGGAGTTAGGATAAAGTCATTTTTTCTGATCATCTCGCCTCTGACAAAAACTGCATTACCCGAACAGTTATAGATCGCAGTGATATTGTGGCAGATGTCAGACCCCAATTGTTCCAGTGTTTTTGCATAATCGCTACCGGTGGCCAAATAAATTGTTTTATCAACAATCCATTGTAAAAACCAGCTGGCAAATTCAGGATCTATTTGACTTCTGCTTGCAGTTAAAGTGCCGTCAACATCAAATACAAAATTCATTCAACTACTTGCGCCAGATTGATTGTTTTATCTCGGTTCATCGCCACTCCGGATCTTTCTCATAGCATGACTTACACACTGCATCCCACTTTGGTCCCATACAGTGATAGATAGCACCATCGCAATACTTACACAAGATAAATGCGTGAGTCACGATGCTGCCTTTAAGGGGCGCATACAGCTTATAAAACCCTTCTTC
>Ga0214923_10002237_pt1 | contig 26045 bp, 23 predicted proteins | sample LL1510_MetaG_FD_177993 | JGI IMG/M metagenome (GOLD analysis project Ga0214923, IMG submission 177993) | Freshwater microbial communities from Lake Lanier, Atlanta, Georgia, United States - LL-1510 | ecosystem: Environmental > Aquatic > Freshwater > Lake | place: USA: Georgia | collected...
TGCTCCATCTTTAGCTAGCTTCTCGTAGAGCGCGGCAAATCTCTCTGGGCTAGGACGAGAGGTCGTTGCCAATTCACCATTTCGAAGCGCTTGCAGCACATCAGTTGCCTGCGGATCAGCTTCGTCGTAGGTCTTACCATTCCACTGGACCTGCAGTGGTACTACCGAGATTGCCAATTTTTTTAATAATTCTGACGGCAGGTAGGCAGTGGAATCAGTAACAATTGCGATGCGGCTCATGCGCTCTTATCTCATTCTTCAATAACAATATTGACAAGTTTTGGCGCGCGAGCAATAACTTTCACAATCTTCTTGCCTTCAAGAGCCCCAGTAACAAGAGGTTCTGATAGAGCTATTTTCTCGAATTCTCCATCAGTAATTTCAGGATCTATGTCGATCCGCGTTTTTATCTTCCCATTTATTTGCACAACTGCAGTGACGCTCTCAGCTTTTACAAGGGAAGGATCAACTTGTGGCCAGCCAGCAAGTGCGACCGAAGGTTGATGCCCTAAGCGCTCCCACATCTCTTCAGCCGTAAACGGCGCAACAAGGGAGAGCATGATTGCAATAGCTTCTGTCGCTTCCCGAACTGCAGGATCATTTGCACCACAACCGCTATCGATTGCCTTACGCGTTGCATTTACCAGCTCCATCATTCGTGCAACTGCAACATTAAATCTAAACGATTCAACGGCAAATGCACCATCATGGAGCGCTTTATGCGTTGCACGACGAAGGGTAATGTCCCCTGTAGTGAAATCTACTCCTGGCGCAGATGTAACGTCACCTGCAAGTCGCCATGCCCGTGAAAGGAATTTCACCGAACCTGATGGCGAAACATCTGCCCAATCAACATCATCTTCTGGTGGTCCGGCAAAAACCAACGTCAAACGAATTGCATCAACGCCATGATTTGCTAACTCATCAGATAGTCGGACTAAATTTCCACGGCTCTTACTCATCGCCGATCCATCCATGACCACCATTCCCTGATTAAGAAGTCTGGAAAATGGTTCAGTGAAGTCGAGTAGCCCCATGTCGTGGAGCGCTTTGGTGAAGAATCGGCTATAGAGCAAGTGCAAAATTGCGTGCGTTACGCCGCCAACATACTGATCAACTGGCAACCAGGTCTTTACATCCTCAGCGTTAAATGCGCGCTCGCTCTCATTTGGGCTCGCATAGCGAAGGAAATACCAAGATGAATCAACGAAGGTATCCATCGTGTCAGCATCGCGCTGCGCTGCGCCGTTACATCGCGGGCAGGAGACATTAATCCAATCATTTGCCGCACCAAGTGGTGATTTGCCTTTCGGCGAAAGGTCCAAGGTCCCCGCAGCGGGAAGCTTGACCGGTAAATCACCTTCGGGAACAGGAACTTCGCCACATTTTTCACAATGAATAATGGGAATGGGTGTACCCCAGTAACGTTGACGAGAAATGAGCCAATCACGGAGTCGGTAATTGCGCGCCGCCTTACCGAGACCATCACGCTCTAACTGCGTAATGATCTGCGAAATAGCGCTCTCCTTAGATAGGCCATTGAGGGAACCAGAGTTGATAAGTGCGCCATCGCCACTAGTTGCAACACCTGTGAGAGCCGGATCCTCTTCACCGGTTTCTACAACTACTCGAATTGGCAATTTCATCGCGCGGGCAAAATCCAAATCACGTTGATCATGTGCGGGAACGGCCATGATCGCACCTGTTCCATAGTCAGATAACACGTAATCACTTGCCCAAATTGGCAACTTTTCACCGTTCACGGGATTTATTGCGTAGCGCTCTAAGAACACACCGGTCTTAGGACGATCTGTCGCCAATCGATCGATATCACTTGCCGCTTTAACGCTCTCAAGATATTGAGTAAAAGCGTTAGCAACCGCTGGTGAACTATTAGCGGCAATTTCTTGTGCAAGAGGTGAATCAGCAGCAATCACAAAAAACGTTGCCCCATAAAGGGTGTCTGGTCTCGTGGTGTAAATCGTTACCGGGTCAACGCGCCCTTCAATAAGAAATTGCACATTTGCTCCGCTGGAGCGACCAATCCAATTCCGTTGCATAGTGAGAACTTTTTCCGGCCATTTACCTTCAAGTTGTTCCATATCATCAAGAAGGCGATCGGCATAGTCGGTGATTTTGAAATACCACTGATTTAATTTTTTCTTTGTTACCTGGGTATCGCATCGTTCACAGAGGCCGGCAACAACTTGCTCATTAGCTAATACAGTTTGGCAACTTGGACACCAATTAACCGCAGAGTCTTTCCGATAGGCCAATCCTTTTTCATACATTTTAAGAAATATCCATTGATTCCATTTGTAATATTCGGGATCGCAGGTATTGAACGTTCGATCCCAATCAAAAGAGCAGGCATATCGCCGCATCGATGCCTTTTGTACCGCAATGTTTTCGTAGGTCCAGATGGCTGGATCAATATTTCTTTTAATTGCGGCGTTCTCGGCTGGTAATCCAAATGCATCCCATCCAATTGGATGCATCACATTAAATCCGCGTTGCACCCAGTATCGAGCGATTACATCGCCTAGAGCGTAAGCCTCTGCATGGCCCATGTGGAGATCGCCAGATGGGTAGGGAAACATATCGAGTACATACTTTTTAGGGCGCTTGTCATCGGGGCGGCCGGAGCGAAAGGGGGCGAGCTCATCCCATACCGGGAGCCACTTCTCTTGGGCGCCCTGGATGTCATAAACATCCCGGGTATCCCGGGCATCTCTGGCTTCCTGCTCCTGCATGGCGATAAGGGTACCGGTTCACCTAGCGCGACCTAACGCCAATCAACTCCGGTGAGCTCACAACTAATTTCCCAGAGTTTTGCAGCGAGGTTCTGATCATATGCAGCGCTACTTGCGCGAGTGAATTTTGGATATCCGCGCATTTCGAGGAGGCCATCTGGCCCTAGGTAACTTCCGCCGGGAATCCCTGGGAAGGTTGCAGCGCAGAGAATCGGAAGCGCACCTTGTTTTGCGCTCTGTGCAAAAACTTTATTGACGACATTTGCCCCGCGCTCCATCACCGGCTGATTCTTCATCTGAGCGCCAACTGCTTGTAGGTTCGTTGCTGACCAACCCGGGTGTGCCGCAGTTGCAATTACCACTTTCCTCTCAGGAAGTTGCCCCAACTGTGAGAGGCGGTGAAGTTGCAAAGTGAATAGTAAATTCGCCAACTTACTTCGACCATATGCGCTCCATGGAGCGTATTCTCCGCGACCGTAGCATTGATCGATAATTAACTCTGACTTAAATGAACCCATACGATGCGCCATACTCGAGACGGTGACTACACGAGCGCCTGTGGTAAGTGCCTTGAAAACTTTTCCTGCAAAGGCAAAATGTCCAAGATGATTAGTACCCATTTGTAATTCAAATCCATCAACTGTATGGCGAAGTGGCGTCGCCATCACCCCAGCATTAAGAACTAAAACATCAATTGGAGCAGTGACAGAGTTAGCAGCCTCTGTAATATTTTTTAGATCAGTGAGATCTAGCTTCAAGGTATCCACTTTGCCTTGCGCGCCTACCTTTAATTGCGGAAGAAGTAGAGCAGTCTTCTCCAGGTTTCGAACAGCAAGGGTGACATCGGCGCCAGCCGTGATTGCCGCTCGGGCAACTTCAAGTCCAAGACCACTACTTGCTCCGGTAATGAGCACATGTTTTCCATTGAGTGAATCTGGTTTATTCCAGTGTTTAGGGATTGTTGGAAGTGTTGTCACGTGGAGCTGAGGGGACTTGAACCCCTGACCCCCTGCATGCCATGCAGGTGCGCTACCAGCTGCGCCACAGCCCCGAAACATGAGAACTCTAGATGAAAAGAAAATCTCTTGCTACTTGCCCTCGAACGCTGGAGCGTTCGGAGTTTTAAGTGTGTAAAAGTTATGAGGACTGTATGGATTGTGAAGATTCTTGTCCCAGGATTGGCTCGGGCAGGACCCCGGAGTTATGTTCAATGAGGCGCCACCGAGCATTCCGTTTTTCAACTATCGACCACGAAGCATTTGCCAATCCACCAATAGCAACCCAATCATCGATCGCCAGGCCGAGCAGCGCTCCGATCGCGCCGCGAGCCGCACCACCGTGTGTAACTACTAATAGCGTCTGACCGGGCTGGCAATCGCTGAGGCCATTTTCAATTGCGTTCATCATTCGCTTTACGACATCGCTGCGTCGCTCACCATCACCACCAGCGGGCAGGTCATCCCCATCAAACCACCGCGAAAGATTTTCACCATCAGTGGCCTCAATATCTGGGCCGGTATGACCCTCCCAACTACCACAATGCGTCTCACGCAATCGCTGATCTGATATCACACGCAAATTCTTAACTGCTGCCACTGCTGCTGCGGTATCAAGTGCGCGCTGCAAATCGCTCGAAATGATGTGATCGATATCTTGCGTGCCAAGAATTGACGCCGCACGGGCAACTTGTCCACGTCCGGTAGCATTTAAAGGAATGTCGGTATGGCCTTGAAATCGATTCTCAACATTCCAATCCGTTTGTCCATGGCGCATAATAATTAATCTCTTACTCATTATTCATCTCATTTATCCGAGTTGGTAATTAATTTCGGACAGTCTCCCCATAGTCGCTCCAATGCATAATAAGTTCGAATATCTGGGTGCTGAATGTGCACGACTAAATCACCATAATCAAGGAGAATCCATTGAGAGGTGCCGCCGATTCCTTCGCGATGAAGCGGTCGCTCTCCAACTTTCTGTAATTGCAATTGGATTTCACTTGAAATCGCCTCTAGTTGTGGATCGTTTGCGCCAGTCACAATGAGAAAAACATCTGCCAAAATGCCCTGATTGGATAAATCTAGAGCAATGATATCTTTTGCCAACTTATCTTCAGCAGCAGATATTGCAACTTTTGTGTGAGTCAAGGTTTCTGATTTAAGCGCCATAAATTCGCTCAACCTCTCTCACAATGGGAAGTGGTACAAGCTTTGATAAATCTCCATGAGATTGTGCAAATCGCCTGATTTCAGTTGATGAAATATCGAACATATCCGATTCGATGACGTGAAAATGTGCGCCCGGAATATTGGCTAACTCTTCTCCAGGTCGTATTGCAACAACTAAATCAATTGATTGAAGAAGTTCATCAGCCTCTTTCCATGTTGAAATACCGTTAAAGGCATCGCTGCCCACCAGTAAAACGAAATCTTCCGCCGGAAACTCTTCTTGATATTCCCGAACAGTGTCAATTGTATAGGTCGGTCCAACACGTTCGATTTCGCGCGTGGAAAGTTGAAAATTTGGATTATCAGCAATCGCTGTTGCAACCATTGCGGCACGTTCAATCGCAGTAGCAGTCAAATCTTTACTTTTTTGCCATGGCTCTCCCGCTGGCAAGAAAATCACTTTGGCTGCAATTCCTCGTTCAATAATTTCATGTGCAGCATGGAGGTGGCCGCGATGAATTGGATCAAAAGTGCCACCAAAGAGCGCAGTTGGAAGTGATGCGTGTAGAGAGAAAGCGGAGAGAATTAGTGATCCTTATCAATTCGCAGCGCGAGGTATAGCAGCAAGCTGAGCACTCCAAAAGCAAAGAGCCCAAAAAAGACCGGAGGTGCCGGTAGCTCGCGTAATTCAGAGAGAATTAACATGGTTTCATCCTAATCTATCGAGCCCAAAAGTTTCACAAATGCCGCCTCATCAAGGACGGGAACCCCTAACTCGATGGCTTTGTCGTACTTCGACCCAGGACTATCGCCAACCACAACATAACTAGTCTTCTTAGAGACCGAGCTGGTGGATTTTCCGCCCCGGCTGGTAATGGCCTCATCAGCCTCTTCTCGAGTAAATCCAGCGAGCGACCCCGTAAGCACAAATGTCAGACCTGCAAAGCGTTGGTCGTTTTGATTCACTTCACGCTGCTCTTGTGCCATTAGCACCCCAGCGCTTTGCCATTTAGCAACAATCACTTGGTGCCAAGGAATGTCAAACCACTCAATAATCGCGTAGGCAATTGTTGGGCCAACTCCTTCGACTGCCGAAAGTTTTTCAGAATCTGCTTCAGCAATCGCTGGAATACTTCCAAATGCTCGAACAAGAGCCTGTGCCGCAGTTGGTCCCACATGACGAATTGAAAGTGAAACTAGAACTCGCCAGAGCGGTCTGCTCTTGGCTTTTTCGAGTCCGTCAATAAAGCGAGTAGCAATCGCACTGGCACTTCCATCTTTCTTTGTGAAAAAGGATGACTTCATAAGATCTGGCAAAGTTATGTTAAAGAGATCGCCTTCATCACTAACAATCTTCTCATCGAGAAGTGCCTGTGCCGCTTCGTAGCCAAGGACATCGATATCAAGAGCTGCCCGCGAACCGATGTAATAAAGGCGCTCTCGTAATTGCGCAGGACAACTTTGCGCGTTGGGGCACCTGATATCGACATCGCCTTCACTAATCGCGCGAAGCTTGGTGCCACACTCTGGACATTTTGTCGGCATCACAAATGCGCGTTCATCACCGGATCGTTTGGATTTCACTGGACCAAGAACTTCAGGGATTACATCTCCCGCTTTACGGATTACCACATAGTCACCTATGAGTATCTCTTTGCGCTCAACCTCTTCTTGATTATGTAACGTCGCATTGGTCACGGTAGACCCAGCAACCTTTACCGGCTCCATATGTGCAAATGGCGTCACTCGCCCAGTGCGACCAACGCTCACCTTTATATCTAGTAAGCGAGTGACCACCTCTTCTGGTGGAAATTTCACAGCGATTGCCCACCGTGGCGCTCTAGATGTCGCCCCTAATCTCTCCTGCTTTGCAAACTCATTGACCTTTACCACCACGCCATCAATCTCGTGCTCTAACTGATGTCGCCCTTCTTGATATTTCTCGATGTACTTGCGCACATCATCTAGTTTGGTAAAAGTGGCCACTCGATGGCTTACTGGCAAACCCCACTCAGCTAAAGTTTGATACACCTGCGATTGCGATGTGAAATAAGCGCCTTCGATTGCTCCCACACCATGAACCAACATCCGAAGTGGTCTACTTGCCGAAACCTTGGGATCTTTTTGGCGTAAAGACCCAGCCGCTGCATTTCGAGGATTAGCAAATGGAGCTTTTCCACTCTCAGCGATGGCGCTATTTAATTCATTAAACTCTGCAAGCGGAAAATAAACCTCTCCTCGAATTTCAATAAGTTGAGGGGGGCTTTTTGCCTGAAGTTGATGTGGTACTCCAGAAATAGTTTTTACATTGAGCGTGACATCTTCTCCTGTTTTCCCATTTCCTCTAGTAAGCGCTTTTACCAACTTGCCATCTTCGTAAAGAAGATTGATTGCAAGCCCATCAATTTTTAATTCGCAGAGCCACTCAGGGGTATCAACTTCTCTGATGACTCTTTCCGTCCAAGCAGAAAATTCACTCTCGTCAAAAACATTATCCAAACTCATCATCGCTTTGATGTGATCGCTTTGCTCAAAAGATGTCTCTAATCCACCACCCACTTCTAGAGTTGGCGAATGCGGATCCCGCAGTTCTGGATTGGATTCTTCAAGTTGAACCAGTTCACGCCATAGGTTATCGAACTGTGCATCTGTGATTACTGGTTTATCAAGTACGTAGTAATAAAACTGATGTTCTCGAATTTGCTCCGCTAACTCCGCCATCCGTTGACGAATTTTGCTCACTATTTCGTCCAATCAATTGTTGCGGAACCAACTGCTCGCTCGTCTTCATAAATAACAAGCGCTTGACCTGGAGCGAGGCCAAAAAGCGGTTCATCTAGCGATGCGTAGAGGCGTTGACCATCCCAGCGGTAAGTACAGGGCAAAGCTTTTCCATGTGCGCGCACCTGCGCCAATCCGCGGTGCTCGCCGAGTGAGGCAACCGGGCCACACCACTTCACATCAACCCCGGAAATTTGAGTAATCGCCAACTCTTCGCGGGAACCAACAACTACACGATTATTTATCGGCTCCACGCGTAAGACATAACGAGCGCGACCATCATCGGCAGGAATGGTCAAACCAAGTCCACGCCGTTGCCCCACGGTGTAGGTGTACGCACCTTTGTGCTTCCCAAGGACTGCGCCCTCTTCATCGACAATCTCGCCAACGTCGCTTCCTAATCGATCACGCAGCCAACCCGCGTTATCGCCAGAAGGGACAAAGCAAATGTCATGGCTATCTGGCTTTTGAGCCAGTGAAAATCCTCGAGCTTCAGCCTCTTTGCGGACCTCACTTTTAACCGTGTCCCCCAACGGAAAGAGTGCGCCAGATAGTTGCTCCTGAGTTAACACTGCAAGTACATACGACTGATCTTTTCCTTCATCGTCGGCGCGATAAAGTAGTGGTCCTTCATCACTTGTAATCAGTTTGGCATAGTGACCGGTCGCTACAGCGTCGTAGCCCATGGCCCGCGCTCTTTTTAATACCGCCTCAAACTTAATTTTCTCATTACATCGCAAACAAGGATTTGGAGTCTTGCCGGCAGAGTACTCAGAGAGAAAATTTGAGACTACTCCCTCATGAAACTCTTCAGCCATATCCCAGATATAAAACGGAATTCCGATGATGTCTGCTGCGCGACGAGCATCATGTGAATCTTCGATTGTGCAGCAACCACGGGCACCGGAGCGATATTTCTGCGGATTTGCAGAGAGGGCAAGATGTACGCCGATAACCTCATGCCCGGCATCAACAACTCGCGCAGCTGCAACCGCGGAATCTACTCCGCCAGACATCGCTGCGATGACTTTCATTTCACACCTGCAGCTCGAGCTCGTGTAACTACCTCATTAATAACAGAAATCGCTTTATCTACCTCTTGCTCCGTTGTTGTTGCGCCAATTGAGAATCGAATAGAGGAGCGCGCAACTTTTGGCGCAAATCCCATCGCGATCAATACATGGCTAGATTGGGCAATACCTGCGCTACATGCAGAACCAGTTGAGCATTGAACGCCCTGCGCATCAAGTAAAAGTAAGAGCGCATCACCTTCGGCGCCGGCAAAGGTGAAGTGCGCGATGCCTGGAAGGGTATTTGAGCCACCATTAAGGCGAACATCGCTCACTGCGCTGGTCACTCCTTGAATTAAGCGCTCTCGTAAATTTCGAATCCGACTCGCATTTGATTCCAATCGTTGCTGAGAAATTTCTGCAGCAGTTGCAAAAGCCGCAATTGCAGGAGTGTGCAAGGTTCCGCTTCGAACATCACGTTCTTGTCCACCACCATGAAGCAGCGGCGTTAGCTCAAGATCTTTTCGCGCCACCAAGGCGGCAACTCCCAGCGGGCCACCAATTTTATGTCCGCTAATTGTCATCGCATCGACCCCAAGAGTTGAAAAGTGGAGCGGAACTTTTCCAAAACTCTGCACTGCATCCGTATGAATAGGAATTTTTAACTCACGCGCGACCGTAGCAATTTCAGATACTGGCTGGAGTGCACCGACTTCATTATTTGAATGCATCACCGTAGCAAATGAAATTTCGCTTTGTCGTTCGCGCAGAAGATCCAGCGCACTCTCTACTTTAGTGGTTCCATCACCATCAACTTCTGCAAGGTGAAGCGTGACCTGTTCTTCGCGCTCTAACCACTCTAAAGGATCAAGAATTGCGTGATGCTCGATAGGGGTTGAAAAAATGGCAGACTTTTCTGGAGCGCTATTCCAATAGAGTCCTTTAACTGCCAGGTTATTTGCTTCGGTTCCTGAGGCAGTAAAAATTATCTCCTGCGGCTTGGCTCCGATAGCAACTGCAATTTTTTCTCTAGATTCTTCGACTACTCGACGCGCACGACGTCCAGCGCCATGAAGGCTTGATGCATTACCAACCTGCGATGCCTCGCTCAGCATGACCTCAAGTGCTTCCGGCAGCATTGCCGTTGTCGCAGCATTATCAAGATAGGCCGCGCTCATCTCAGAATTCACCCCTTAATTCTAGGGTGAATAGTGGAATCAGCCCTTTTTTGCCTTAATAACGGCAGCAGCCTGCGGCGCGACCGCAAAGAGATCGCCCACAACACCAAAATCTGCAATATCAAAGATGGGCGCTTCAGGGTCCTTATTTACAACGACGATTGTTTTACTTGTTTGCATTCCGGCGCGATGTTGAATTGCCCCAGAAATTCCACATGCAACATAAAGCGCTGGGCTAACAGTTTTACCGGTCTGGCCTACTTGATGGGAATGTGGATACCAACCCGCATCAGTTGCTGCGCGTGAAGCTCCTACTGCAGCACCAAGCGCATCTGCTAATTCTTCGATGGGAGCAAAATTTCCATCGGTGCCACGACCACCGGAAACAATAATATTTGCCTCCGAAAGTTCTGGACGCGCACCACGTACCGCGGGTTCGCGCGCAGTAATTTTCGCAGTGACGGTTGCACTCACCGCAATCTTCTCAATCTTCTCAATCTTCTCGATCTTTTCAGCGGTTGCCGAACTTTCTGCTGGCACCGGTTCAATTGAATTAGGTCGAACGGTAATTACTGGAATTCCTTTGGAGACTTGAGAGTGCACAATAGTTGAGCCACCAAAAACTGATTGGGTGCAAACTAAATCTGGTGAGATAGCAATTGCATCTGTGATGATTCCGGAATCTAAGCGAACTGCCAGACGTCCGGCAATTTCTTTTCCACGCGCAGTGGAGGGGAGCAAAATCGCCCCTGCGCCCTTTGATTTAACTAATTCAGCAAAGGCGCTTGCTATCGCTGAACTTGGGTGGTTATTAATTTCACTTGACTCAAGAAGCGTGATTGAAGTAGCTCCAAATTTATGAATTGTTGGCATTGCACCGTCTAACTCCTGCGAGGTTCCAGCAATCACGGCGTGCGCGCTGCCCAATGTTCGAGCAAGCGTTAATAACTCTCCAGCAGTCTTTGCAGGTGCGCCATTGGCGTGGTCGACAAAAACAAAAACTTCATTCATCAGATCAACCTCTTCTCTGCAAGAAAATCAACGAGTACGCTGCCTGCGCTTCCTTCATCAACAACTTTGATACCTGTTCCACGCGCTGGTGCAAGCGCAAAATCGCGAACTTCACTCCATGCGCCAGCGCCACCAACTTCACCCGCCGCGATTCCCAAATCAGAGAGCTTCATTTCGGTAATGGTCTTCTTCTTTGCAGCCATAATTCCTTTAAATGAGGGGTAACGAGGTTCATTAATTTTCTCAATCACTGTGACAATTGCTGGAAGTGGCGCCTCCATCGAGTCCACTCCTTCATCTGTCATCCGCTTTGTCATTATCTTGCCCGATGCGCTGTCGACTTTCACTTCGCCAGCAAAAGATAGGTGTGGTAATTCAAGTCGTTCAGAGAGCATTGATGGAATAACGCTCATCCGCGCATCTGTTGACTCTGTTCCGGTGAGAATTAAATCTGGTTGCTCACGCTTAATTACCTCTGCAAGTACGCGAGAGGTGGTGAGGGCATCAGAACCGGCGAGCGCAGGATCATTAATATGAATGGCGCTATCTGCGCCCATCGACAAACCTTTACGAAGCGCTTCTTGCGCACGTTCTGGTCCCATCGAGAGCAGCGTTACTGTATGTCCAGCTTCAGATCCACCGTGCGCTTCAACAATTCGTAGGGCTTCCTCTACGGCATATTCATCGAGATCATTGAGCACAGCATCAGCGCTTTCACGATCAAGCACTTTCGCTGACGATAGTTTTTTCTCAGCCCACGAATCTGGCACTTGCTTCACACAGACAAGAATTTTCACAACGCGCTCCCAGCAATGATGCTCCAGAGAACCGCAACGCTGCTGCTGCGGCTATATTCCGTTATGTTACCGAGCAGTAACTGAAAAAACCCAGCGAATTACTACGTAGTAACCGATTTCACCCTTTACCCTGAACCAATGCTCGCGCTCCTCGCCCCTGGTCAAGGGGCGCAAACTCCAGGATTCCTCAAGCCATGGCTTGAAGCGCCGCGAGCGAAAGAGCTCCTTACCTGGTGGAGCGCAGTTGCCGGGGTCGATCTCCTCCGCTTGGGAACGACCGCTGATGCAGAGGAAATGAAGGCAACGGAGAATGCCCAACCTCTCCTTGTCGCTGCCGGATTACTCGGAGCGCTTGCAATCTTTCCACACCCCTCAGATGCCTTTGGCAAAGTGGGAGTTGTTGCTGGACATTCCGTTGGTGAATTCACTGCTGCCGCAGGCGCCCGCGCCATCACTGCAGAGTCGGCAATGGTTCTCGTTCGTGAACGTGGCTTGGCCATGGCAAAAGCTTCAGCAAAAGCGCCAACGGGGATGTCTGCCCTACTCGGTGGCGAACGTGAAGAGATTTTAACCGCGCTAAGGGCCAACCACCTTGTTGCCGCAAATGAAAATGGCGCTGGCCAAATCGTTGCCGCTGGCTTACTCGATGATTTACAGAGGGTGGAAGCGAACCCTCCTGAGGGAGTTCGAGTCCGCCCCCTCGCTGTGGCGGGCGCATTTCATACCTCTTATATGGAGAGCGCGCACGAGCATCTAGCGCAGTTCGCTCGTTCAGTAAGCGTCCGTGATCCGCGGACCCGAGTCCTCTCCAACGGCGATGGTGCTGTCGTCCACTCTGGTCGCGAAATTCTCGATCGGATGATTTCGCAAATCTCTCGTCCAGTTCGTTGGGATTTATGTATGAAAACTATGGGTGAACTAGGAGTGACTGCAGTGATTGAGGTACCACCCGCAGGCACTTTGGTTGGATTAATCAAACGCGCACTTCCCAATGTAGAAACCGTTGCGCTAAAAACTCCAGAAGATATTCCTGCTGCGATGGATCTTATTGCGCGCCATGGATTTCCTAGTGAACTCAGTGACAATCCCACCTGGCGAATGATTGTTGCGCCATTCTCTGGAAAATTTTCGAACACCGAAGTAAAGATTGGCGATGAGGTGCAGGCTGGTCGAATCATTGGAATCGTCTCTAATCGACAAGAGAGCGTTGATCTCATATCAGATCATGGCGGTACGATTATTGAGTTCATGGTCGAAGATGGAGATCCTGTCTCCCCCGGCCAACCGATTGCTAGACTTCATCCACAGGGACACGGAGCACACTAATGGTTGCCATTAAATCTCCATCAGCGCAGCGGTATTCAAAAATTATGAGCGTTGGCGTTTATCGTCCAAGTCGAACCGTTCCCAATAGTGAAGTCATTGACGCCATCGACTCAAGTGATGAGTGGATTAAAGAGCGAAGTGGAATACATTCCAGGAGAATTGCTGGCGCTGATGAAAGCGTTATTAGCATGTCTGTGGCAGCAGCAAAGAGCGCGCTGGAGCGCGCTGGACTATCTGCAGAACAACTGGGCGCAGTCATCTGCGCAACTGTTACCTATCCCTTCCAAACGCCAAGCGCGGCAACAGATATTGCTCTGCAATTAGGTGCGCCCAAAATTCCGGCTTTTGATATCTCGGCAGCATGTGCTGGATTCTGTTATGGCGTTGGAATTGCAAGTGATTTGGTACGAGCAGGATCAGCGGAGTATGTCTTATTAATTGGCGTAGAGAAGCTCTCAGACTTCACTGACCCTACTGATCGAGGAACGGCATTTATTTTCGCTGACGGCGCAGGTGCGGTAATTATTGGCCCTTCTGATACTCCCGGCATCGGGCCGATGATTTGGGGCTCCGATGCGACAGCTCGTGAGGCGATAATGATGGAGCCATCATGGGTTGATTTGCGTGATCCCGATTCAATTGGTTGGCCCGATATCAAAATGCAAGGGCAAACTGTCTTTCGTTGGGCGGTCTATCAAATGGCGCCAGTGGCTCTTGAGGCCCTTGCCGCTGCGGGAATTTCGGCGGAACAATTAGACGCGTTTATCCCCCATCAGGCAAATGAACGAATCACCGATGCAATGGCAAAAGCGATGAACCTTCCAGAGAGAGTCGCTATCGCTCGAGATATCCGAACTTCTGGAAACACATCGGCAGCATCTATCCCCCTTGCAATGGATGCTCTTTATCAAGAGAATGCGATTAAAAGTGGAGGTACCGCGCTATTAATTGGATTTGGTGCGGGTCTTGTCTATGCCGCACAAGTTGTTCAACTACCGTAAGACACGACCATAAATAGAGACAACACGAGAAAGGGCAGAAGAAATGGCGCTAACGCATAATGAGGTACTGGCAGGAATTCGCGATATTGTGGAAGAAGTTGCTGGAGTCTCACCGAGTGATATCGAAATGGATCGGAGCTTCACCGATGATCTTGATGTTGATTCATTAAGCATGGTAGAGGTTGTGGTTGCTGCTGAAGAGCGTTTTGGGGTGAAAATTCCTGATGATGAAGTGACAAAGATGGCTACTGTTGGAGATGCCGTTAACTTCATCGTAAGCGCAGCTTCCTAAGTCTCGCTATGTCAGAGCGTCGGGTAGTCATCACAGGTTTAGGCGCGCTCTCTCCATTAGGTCATGATGTTGCCTCTACGTGGAGCGCGCTCTTGCAAGGAAAGAGCGGCGTTCGACATTTGCCCGAAGATTGGCCATCTGACATTTCCGCAAAAATTGCTGCTCCTGTTGCAACGGAGCCAAGTGAGTTGATGGATCGAGTGGAGATTCGAAAGCTTGATCGCTCTGAGCAATTTGCGCTTATTGCATCGCGGGAAGCTTGGAAAGATGCGGGCGAACCTGAAGTTGTTAGTGAACGACTCGGAGTAGTTATTGCATCTGGAATCGGTGGCGTACTCACGTTGCTCGGAGCTTACGATGTTTTAAAAGAGAGAGGCGCCCGTCACGTTTCACCATATACCGTTCCCATGTTGATGCCAAATGGCCCCGCTGCACATGTTGGAATTGAAATAGGTGCGCGCGCTGGCGTGCACACGCCAGTTAGCGCATGTGCCTCTGGCGCTGAAGCGGTTGGCTACGCCTTTGAAATGATTACCAAAGGCCGCGCCGATCTTGTTGTTGCCGGTGGCACCGAAGCAGCGATCCATCCGCTACCAATGGCTGGATTTGCAAATATGAAAGCTCTTTCAACAAGGAATGAGGATCCTGAGCGCGCATCGCGTCCATACGATCGAGATCGCGATGGTTTTGTGCTCGGGGAAGGCGCCGGAATTTTGGTACTTGAACTTTTAGAGCATGCAATGGCGCGAAAGGCGAAAATCTACGGAGAAGTTGTTGGCCAAGGGCTATCTTCTGATGGATTTCACATCGCCGCACCAGATCCAGAAGGGTTGGGCGCAACGCGAGCGATGAAAGAAGCTATTGCTAGCTCCGGAGTGAACCCTGCTTCGATTGTTCATCTCAACGCCCATGCAACATCGACGCCTGTAGGTGATGTGGCTGAGGCGGGTGCGATTGCACATGCGCTGGGTGAATTTGCGTCACAAGTTGCTATCTCTGCTACCAAATCGATGACAGGACATCTGCTTGGTGGCGCTGGCGCTCTCGAATCTATTTTTACCCTTCTTGCGCTTCATCATCGATTGGCTCCTCCAACAATTAATATTGAAAACCTCGATGAGAAAATCACCCTAGATATCGTTCGTAATACTCCTCGCGAACTTCCTTCGGGGCAAATCAGCGCGTTAAATAATTCTTTTGGTTTCGGTGGCCATAACGTGGCTCTACTTTTCTCCTCTTACGAATCGAAGTAGAAATTGTGAGTGAGCAATCGGAGAAATTAACAGAGCAAATTGATCCTCGTGATCCACAACTACGTATTGAAAGGATTCTCGATGCCGGAAGTTTTACCGCGTTAACCGAGCGCGATGGCTCCGGGATGCTTGCGGCCCACGGGACGATCTCTGGAACTCGCGTCACAATTTTTGCAACAGATGCCACCATCCAAGGCGGAGCAATGGGAGAGGGTGGCGCACAGGTAATTTTAGCTGCCTATTCCGATGCGATGAAGAATAAGAATCCAATTGTTGGAATTTGGCACTCCGGTGGTGCACGTCTGCGTGAAGGCGTGAAGTCGCTCCACGCATTTGGATTAGTTTTTAACGCCATCACTCAAGCAAGTGGAAAGATTCCACAGTTCTCGCTTGTTTTAGGTCCAGCTGCAGGTGGCGGCGCATATGGACCGGCTCTCACCGATGTCATTGTGCTTGCACCAGAAGGGCGCATCTTCGTAACCGGACCCGATGTAGTGCGAAGTGTGACCGGTGAATCAGTGGATATGGCGCGCCTTGGTGGTCCAGAGCCACACGGCCGTCGAAGTGGAGTGGTCCATATCGTTGCTGAAAGCGAAGATGATTCCTTTGCAGCGATTCAACGTTTAGTGCGCTTATTGGGAAATCAAGGTTCGGTGCGTTCAACAATCACCGATATTGACCTTTCGAACTTTCTGCCAGAATCAAATAAGCGCGCTTACGACATCCATCCGTTAATACATGGCTTACTCGATGACGATTCTGATGTTCAAGAGCTCCACCCCAAGTGGGCACCAAATATAGTTACTGCCTTAGGTCGCCTCGGCGGCAGAACTGTTGGCGTCGTTGCAAATAATCCACTTCGGTTAGGTGGTTGCTTAGATTCTTCATCAGCAGAGAAGGCGGCGCGCTTTGTAAGAATGTGTGATGCATTTGGAGTACCGCTCGTTGTTGTCGTAGATGTTCCAGGCTATCTCCCAGGAGTTGGTCAAGAGTGGGATGGCGTTGTTCGTCGCGGCGCAAAACTCCTTCATGCGTTTAGCGAAGCAGTAGTGCCACGCGTAACGCTTATTACTCGAAAGGCATATGGTGGCGCATACATCGCCATGAATTCACGATCATTAGGTGCAACAAAAGTCTTTGCCTGGCCAAGCGCAGAAGTAGCCGTGATGGGCGCGGTTGCTGCCGTGCGCGTCTTGCACCGAAGAATTCTTGCTGATCTGCCTGATGATCAACGTGCCGCGATGGAATTAGAACTTGCTGCTGAACATGAAAAAATTTCTGGTGGTGTTGCTCGAGCGCTCGAGATTGGCGTCGTTGATGAAATCATCGAGCCAACAGGCTCACGGAGCGCACTTGCTCAAGCAATTGCGAACGCTCCCGCCCTTCGCGGTAATCACAGCAATATTCCGCTGTAATCTCATTGATCAATAGCAAAGAAAACTGAAACCGTTGCAGTCACAGTTTTTGCAATTGTTGAAGTGTCGTACGCTCCATAATCCTCGGCATTAATGGAGTCTCGCGCAGTTACTTGAAAGGGACCGCTTCGAACCGTCTTCGGCGCTCCTACTTTTCCAGTAGTAGCTTTGGTGATCGCTTCAGCCCGAGTCTTGGCATCTTTCATGGCATTTTCCAAAAGTTTTGGACGAAGTTCTGGAAGATTGGAGATGTAATATGCCGGTGGAATTGAGTTGACAGCAAAACCTTGTTCTATCAAGGTTCCGATATTTTGACTTAGAGAGTCTACGAGGTTGACTTCGTTGGATCTCACCACTATATCTCGTGAAATCCGATAGGAGGCAATTCGTCCTGTTGGATTGCCGTTTTCAAACTCTTCATTGGCAAAAGAATTTAATCCAGTTAAAGATATGGAGTCGGGCTTTATGCCACCGCCAATCAAATATTTCTGCACTGCGGCAACACCCAATTTAACCTTAACTATGCCATCACTGGGATTCGTAGCAATCTCTTGAACCGTAATAACCCAATTAGCCTTATCGGCGAGCGCCTCAACTCTAGCAGAGCCTGTTACGGTGATACCTTCGGAGTTTCGTTGGGAAATTCCACTCCCAATTTGAAGCAAGCCAAAAAAAAGAGCCAAGGAGAGCGAAATTACTCCCACTAATAAACTCAGCGCATTTGCCTTTATCTTCACAGGTGGAGTATAACGAAAAAATATTTTTCTTTCTCACTAAACGCTTGCTTTGGTCGGCTGGGGTGTTCAATGAATCTGGTGCATCGCATTCAACCTGCAACGCTGAGCCAACGCATCCCCTCTTGCCCCAGTCGAAACGGTAAAAGCTCTTCCTCCCACGGAGTGCCCATCGCTTCTTCAAGTGCACTCTCAACATCTCTACCTGCTCTAAGTGCAGCATCAACTACTGCGCGGATTCGATGTTCCGATAAATAAATATCCCCGCTGCCGCCAACGCTGCCATGAAATAAACCAAGTGTGGGAGTTGCTAGATATCGAGATCCATCACAACCTGAACTTGCCTCTTCACTAATGTCAAAACGAAGGTAATGCCAGCCAGCGAGCGCTCTAGCTAGCACACCAGAAATCCCTGGCTCACCCGTAAAGCGCAATCGACATTGACCGCTTCCCGGAACTAGCGGTTGGTTATTCCACTGCAACGCAATTTTTTTACTTGTAGAGGAGTTATTTCCATCGCCACCCACATGTTGGGCAAGTGACCATTGAATATGAGGATGGAGCGCATTCGGTGCAGAGAAAATCTCTAACCAACCGCTCACGAGAAAAGCGCGATGCGCGCCAGATTTACTCATGACAGACCTCCGAGCAGGTGCACTTGATGTGACCTTCCCCAGTCCACCCAGCGCTTATCTCTGCTACTCAGCTCTGCCCCAATAACCCGTAGACACCTCGGAATCACTGGAAACGGAAATGTACTTCATGCGAGGGAAGTTTGGCTACTGGTCAGTACCTGCCCAATTTCCCTACTGCATCCACTGGGCGGTACCCTTTCCCTAGTCCGATTCTTTGCAGTGCCAGGTTCGCCAGTTAACGCGGGTGTTTCGTCAGGCTGTAGCAGGTGAAGACTGACGAACGAGGAATTCTCGATCGTTCTTTTCTATAACGAAGGAAGTTCAATGGCAACAGGTACAGTGAAGTGGTTCAACTCTGAAAAGGGTTTCGGTTTTATTGCAGTTGATGGTGGCGGGCAAGATGTTTTCGTTCACTACTCAGCAATCGCCGGAAATGGCTACAAGACCCTCAATGAAGGTCAAGCAGTCGATTTCGAAATCGTTCAGGGTCCAAAGGGACCACAAGCTGATAAGGTGATGGGTAAGTAACTACTTAGACCTTAGAACACGCCTCAGTCACCGCAATCGAGTGATTGAGGCGTTTTTCTTTTACCACTGAATATACTTTCATCGTGCGACTTGGTGTTCTCGATGTTGGCTCAAACTCGGTACATCTTGAAGTCATCGATGGCCACCACAGTGGACGGCCACAGCCATATAGGAGTTTCAAGCACGACATAAAGTTAACTGAGTACTTAGATGAAAAGGGAAACATCTCCGGCAGAGGAATAAGCACCCTATTAAAAACGATAACTGAAACCACAACTGAAGCTGAGAAGCTTGAATTAGATGAATTACTTGCCTTTGCAACTTCGGCTATTCGTGAAGCAAGAAATTGTGAAGAAGTCATACAACAAGTTGTGAAAAACACTGGTGTAGATTTGCAAGTACTCACCGGTGACGAAGAAGCCCAATTTACTTTCCTCGCTGCTCGCCGCTGGTTTGGATGGTCAGCTGGTGATCTACTAGTTTTTGATATTGGTGGTGGATCTCTTGAAATCGCTCGCGGAGCTGAAGAAGTTGCAACTTTCACCTCATCAATTATGTTAGGAGCCGGTCGACTCACGCGAAAATTTCTTGAAGGAGATCCATTTACTGAGAAGAGTCTCCGTAAATTAGAGGATTTTATTGTCGAATCCCTAAAACCACTTCGAGAACCTCTAAAAGATTACAACAAAGCTATTGCGGTTGGAACTAGTAAAACTTTTCGGACACTCGACAAACTCTGCACTGAATATCAAAATAAAAAACAGTTTGGAATTACAAAAGAGTCCATTAATGAACTAGCTGTTGGTTTGGCGAAAATGTCCAGCAAGGACCGGAAAAACCTACCTGGGGTCTCTGAAACTCGAGCCAATCAGATTGTTGCCGGCGCATTAGTGGCCCGCCAGGTTATGGCGCAATTAAATATCGAGGCTATTCAAACCTGTCCTTGGGCGCTACGTGAAGGCATTGTCTTGCGCCGACTGGATTGGCTTACCTAGCTCTTTTCTACTATCGGCGCAGGTAAGGCCTCAATTGCAATAATTTGAGTTCCCAAGAAATGGATAAGCCAACTATCAGCAGGGCTTAGCCTCGGAAGATGCTTTGAAAAATCTCGCGAATTTTCGAAAGCTAATAACATCTCACCAAATATCGGATTATGACTGCAGACGATGGTATTTTTTTTAAACTTTAAAAGTTGGTGAATATATTCGATTGCGACATTGTCATCTTTTTCAAATACATCCTCACTGAGCTTCGAAGTGGATATACATTCAACTCTCAAACCAGCAGAAATTGGCTCTGCGGTTGCCAAGCATCGTTGGGCATCAGAGGTATGCACCTCATCTACTCCAAATGGTTTAAAGAAAGATTGAAGTTTGTTCGCCTGAAGTTGCCCTTTATGGGCCAAAGGCCGATCGCTATCTTCCCCGAGCCATTCATCTCTTTTCACTGCTTTGGCATGCCTCAAGAAAATCAAAGAGTTAACGTGTCGTTCTAACTTCACGAAACGGGAGAGAATTTCTCGATCACTCTCATATGTGACAAAGTGTCTCGCTTGCTTTACGCTCATCCACTCAATTTGATCGACCTCATCATTTTGTTGAAAAGCCTCATTTAAGGACTTTTCTCTCGCCATCCAGTACTTAACGAGCTTTGTTTCCCCACCTTCTAGGTAATTAACTTCCCCAACGTAGGGCCCAAGAACGGAACGCACTCCCGTTTCTTCCTGGCACTCACGAAAGGCTGCTTGCTGGAGATTTTCACCCGGCTCCACACCGCCCTTAGGGAATGTCCAATCTCCATACTTTGGCCGGTGAATAAGCGCCACCTCTAGGGAAAGTGGTGCTCGCTCACGCCACAAAATAACGCCTGCACTTTGAATCATTGAAAAAACTCCTTAATAATTCTCTCTTGGAAATCCATTCGTTTCTCTCCATTATCAGCCATTGCATCCAACGACCACTGGTTGTTAGAATCTAAAGACCAAGATTGATATTTTTCTGAGAACATCTCATTTAATAAATCTTCTAAATAATTTTGATGGCTTGGATCAGTTATTTTCACTAACGATTCAATCCGTCGATTTAAGTTTCGATCCATCATATCCGCGCTGCCTATCCAATACTCTTGTTCACCCGCATTAAAAAAGTTGTAAATTCGAGAGTGCTCTAAGAATCTACCAAGGTATGATTTGATTTTGAGTTTGGCGCCTAACTGAACCACACTTGGGTTAAAACAACATATTCCACGAACATTTATCTCCACTGGAACACCAACTTGCACTGCACTGTGAAGAGCGCCAATAATCTCGTGGTCCACCATAGAATTCAACTTCATGCGAATTCGAGAGCTCTTCCCAGCCAAGTGATTTGAAATTTCTCTATTTATACGTTCCAAGATTCCTTCTCGAAGATACTTTGGAGCAACTAGTAACCTGGAGTACTCCGCCTCAGGGGCAAAACCGGATAACTGATTAAAGAGCGTGGATAAATCACGACCCAGGCTCTCATCGGCGCTTAACAAGCCAAAATCCTCATACATTCGAGCGGTACGTGGATTGTAATTACCGGTTCCAAGATGCGCGTACCTTCGTAGTCCGCCATTTTCCTCACGCACCACTAGGGAGGCCTTGGCATGCGTTTTTAGACCTAAAATTCCATAAACAACATGGACTCCAGCCTCTTCGAGTATTTGAGCCCAACGAACATTTGCAGTTTCATCAAAACGAGCCCGGATTTCGATGACTGCTAACACTTGTTTGCCCGATTTAGCGGCCTCAATTAAGGCGTGCATTATCGGAGAGTCTCCCGAGGTTCTATACAAAGTTTGCTTTATTGCAAGCACTTTAGGGTCTTTTGAGGCTATTTCCACAAATCTACCAACAGAACTCGAAAAAGAATGATACGGATGGTGGAGCAAGATCTCATTACTTCGAATTCTCGCGAAGAAACTTTCCGGATCGCTTTCTTCTACTCCACTTAACTTTGGGTGGGTCACCCCTTGAAAAGCCGGAAACTTCAGATTCGGTAAATCAATTGCACATACCTCTGACAGCGAAACTAATGCGAGTGGTGTCCCAGATTTATATATTTGAATATTATTTATCTCGAATTCTTCTATCAAATTCAAGAGCAATTTCTCATCGTAAATATTTTCCACTTCTAAACGGACTACATCACCAAAACGACGTTTTTCCAATTCCTCTTGCATGTGTGAGAGTAAATCTTCATTTTCTTCATCATCAATCTCTAAATCCTGATTTCGGGTAACTCTAAAAAGAAAGTGTTCCTCAACTGTCGCTCCAGGGAATAATTTCGGTAAATTCGCAGAAATTATCTCTTCCAACCAGATATAGTTCGTGCGGTCACTCTTACTTATTGGCAGAAGTCTGGAGAAATTGGGTGGTATCTTCAAACGCACAAATTGTTTTCCCTCACCCTTGTATCTGACATAAATTCCAAAATTTAGAGATAAACCAGAAATATGTGGGAAAGGATGAGATGGATCTACTGTTAAAGGTGTTAGTACTGGGAATATTTTTTCATCGAAAAATTCGTTTAATTCAATTCGCTCAGAATCAGATAATTCTTGATAGTGACTAATTTGAATTCCATGCTTCTCTAAATTTGGCAAAATCTCTTCGAAGTACACGTGTTCAACGCGTTTAGAAAGCAGATTCACTTGCCTGGAAACTGCCCTCAGTGTTTGGGAATTGGAGAGTTCACTATCGTGATCGTGCTCAAAACCTAATTCAATTCGACGCAACAAACTCGCAACTCTAACCATAAAGAATTCATCAAGATTTGAATGAAAGATTGATAGAAATCTGGCTCGTTCGAGCAGGGGTAGCTCGTTAGATTCGGCTAATTGCAGGACCCTCGAATTGAATTCGAGCCAGCTAAGCTCACGGTTGGTTATCTGCAAACCCGCCTTCACCACTCTTCCAAAGTGTCATCTGCAGGTGAACTTCGGGTTAAGCGCGCCGAACCAAAAGATGAATTAACGAGGGCCCGAGCATACCTCATAAGTGAACTCGACAAAGAACTCATATTTGTTCCAATCATTCTTATCGCAAAGAAACTGACGATTGAATCTGCGGTAGAAATCATGCCTTGTAAGTGTAGGAAAATTAGAATCATAATCATAATCAAAGTAATTATTCCGGAAATGAATGAACCAATTTCACTACTCTTTACTCGCGATAACACTCTATTTTTACTCGTGACATTATACTTAGTAAATCGAGTTTTAAATATTTTTTCTTGGAATATCACTTGCCTTTGGAGTAAGTGATTGAAAATGAATAAAGATGTAATGATCCCCAAAAATATGACTAAACCGAATTTGGGTGAGAGAAACGTAACGAAAGACAGAATCAAAAGCAATTGAAGAAGATGCCCAACAGTATTTGAGAATTCCATGCTTAAGGAGAGATTCCAGGAATTATTTTTTCTTCCCTCTTCCTCTCCTAGGGCCTCACTAAAAATACTAATTCGTTTCGTTCTTTGGAAATAAGTTGCACTTTTGGCAGAGAGACTGAGCAGTACAAAGGTAATAATCAGCCACACTATTTTACTTTCACTTGAGTTTTTAGTGACTACTATTTCAGAAAATATCTTCGCAATACCGAGCTCGAGAATCGATATTACTGACCCAACAATCGCCAGGAGGAAAAAACTCGCTTTATCTTTATTTGTTGGGAAAAGGTTTTTCAGCGAAACCGCTAGGCTGCGCCCTAAATGCTTCATCTTATTTTAACTCTTTCTGTGAATTTAGAATAGTGTTCAATCGCGTTAGTAAATGTCATCTCTATCTCGTTCATTTTTCCTTCTGAGATAGTTTCTAAAGTGATAATGTCATCAAATATAAATTTCCTGAAATCTAACGGAATGGCATACGGTTGAAGAACTGGCACCCCTGCACCCTCACAATAATCTACATATTTAATACCATCACCATGAACAGAGTTCTCAGAGCCTTGAAAAGTCACCAAACTGACAGGTATGCCATAGGATTGACAAACAATAAAAATGTGCATCGCACTCGTGACAACGAAATCATAATTATTTAGTGAAATCATAAACTCTTCAATTTGTTCCGGGTGAGATTTCAGCACACTCAATTCTTCAAAGTTCTCCGGTAATTCCACTGGCAGGGACCTGTGGGCGTGATGTCGAATAAATGCAACTTTGCCATTTGATTGCCCGCGAATAACTGGGAAAATCCTGGACATCAAAAGCGCGGGATCACCAAATCTTTCCACGACAGGTCCACCTGATTTTCTTAGGATATCCGCGCTTCTGGGGCCCCTTAGCGAGAAGTACTTCGCCTTTGGTTCTAGCGGAAATTCGCTCGAGCTCACGCCTGTTCCAACAACAATAGAGCTCTTCTTGATGAAGCGACCAATTGAACCCACAGAGATAATATGTGGAGAGTTAGTAGCCTTACCTAATGGCTGCAGTTGAACTTTTTGGCGTGCATATTTTTGAAATAAATAAGGCGAGAGCCAATCTCCAAAGTTACCGGGATATGGGTGGCACCACCATGAAAGCTTTATCATCGAATCTGACGAAAAGGAAGAATAGTCCAGGAAACTCGAAGCAGCTGAAAGCATTCGTTTTTCAGCACTTGTTGGAATTTTTGTCTGCCGGAAATTTTCCAATGCTTTATTGTAATCGTCAGCTCGGCCCACTCGGGCCATGTGTAGAATCGATGTAGCTTCTGGGGAAAGAAGACCGTTATGCAAGTCAGAAGTTAACGCGCGAGTAATTCCCGACTTATCCGAGAGTTTTCTTGCCCTGAGTCGAACACTCTCAGGTAGCGAATTATGGACCCTTTTGGCCAAACTTAAGGCCTTTCGTCGCGCCTTTTTCGTACGCGCACCTGTGGCCCAGGAAAGTTTATGTTGTTCTACTTGGTTTTTAAATTCAGCGACCTTCCCGCTTGATCCAAATTTGAAAAACACAGGCCTTGAACTTTCTAATTCATCGACTCGATCAGCTACCGCACTAGAGGGAATGAGTTGAAATGTTAAATTACTTGCGTTTGCCCTCCAGCCTTCCTCAAAAAAATAATCATCGGTGGCTTTAATCGTTGAAGTTTGTTCAAGAAGATATGCATCTTCAATCATTTTGCGACCTTGCGGAGTGTTATTTACACCCCAAAAGCAAGGTTCCCAAAAACGCGTTCTATTTTGATATCCAATGTTTAGTGGGGATCCAAAGCTTCGTTGAAATCCGATAATATCTGCAGTCGAATATACGACGTAGTCTGGTATGGAAAGTAATTCGCAGTCCACATCTATCCAAAAAACTTTTTTATCAGGGTGCTTCACACAGATGCTTGCGAGAAATCCAACTTTTTTCCGACAAATATCTGCCCAATCTTCACCTTGTTGCTTATTCATAACGGATACTTCGTGCGGGAAACCAAGGCGTTCTAAATTTTCGATAAGTTTTTTGGCATGCGCAGAGTAATACTCGTCTTCGGTGTAAAACGAACAGACAACTATTTTGTGGTTTTCAATTTGGCTCACTACTTTTTAACTCCTAAGCTATCCACAATATATCTCTGCTGCTCCTGTACTCTACATCCTGAATGCGAAAAATGGCCCAAAAATCATTTGAAAACTAACTTCGTGGTTCGACTGGATGCGATACAAACTTAGCCTGATACAGTATCGACCTTTGCGTGGAGCACTGCAGGAGCAGGTGAGAGATTTTCACCCTTCTGCCAAGACTTTAGGTACTGATAAGGAAGTACCGCGCCCCTTCTAATCTTCCAATCACCTTTTTCAGTCGGCCACGAAAGTCCAAAATGTAAATGTGGAGTGGTGCCCCGCGCCGAACCGGTTGTCCCTACTCTTCCTAAGATCTCTCCCGCCGTGACGTTGACGCCGGGTGCGATTCCATCAGCGACTTCCATGAGGTGTGAGCCGTAATAGCGAACGCCATCAACGCCAATGATTGATACAAAAAGTCCGCCGCGATCTTGGCCACGATTAGTTTTTCCACTCCATCGATCTTTTTTATTTACTTCATCGACAACGCCATCGATAGGCGCTAGAAATGCGCACCCCTTTTTGGTAAAGATGTCAGTTGCTGGATAGTCATGGTGGTACTGAGCAAACTTCACGCGACATTCGGATGTCGCTTCGATAGGAAAGA
>Ga0214923_10002238_pt1 | contig 26045 bp, 22 predicted proteins | sample LL1510_MetaG_FD_177993 | JGI IMG/M metagenome (GOLD analysis project Ga0214923, IMG submission 177993) | Freshwater microbial communities from Lake Lanier, Atlanta, Georgia, United States - LL-1510 | ecosystem: Environmental > Aquatic > Freshwater > Lake | place: USA: Georgia | collected...
CATACATGACAGTCGCTACAACTATATTATGCGGAATACTAACTATATAGGTGTCTTTTGTTTGTAATTGGTTTATGACGGTTCCAACGGCAACACCTACACCGGAAATACTCTGTCCTACCCTGACAGTTCCAGATATAACGACTAATGTTGTGCCGATAATAGTTCCAGTAAATACCTTTCCTGAATTAATACTTCTTGCAATCGCATTTGCGAACTTCTGTGATTTGGTGAGTTTATTGGTTTGCGATGAATTCTTATTGTATTGTAATATTTCCACTTTGCGCCGCATATCCAGCTGTGCTGGTGTATAACCTGTATTTGTATATGGGTTAGCAACTCCATTAAACCGTAAAGATGGCATACTCATCTGAAGAAGTGCCGTGCGTTGTTGAAGTGTATTACAAGTTTGGTCTTCTCCTGACATATTATAATATGGAAATATTATAATATTGGTTATGCTTGTGGTTGGTACCATGCACTTGCCAAGTAATCAAACTTGGAATCCTTGGCAGTCTCGGCAGTTGTAAGATTCGGTCCCGCCATGGCTATACTGTTAATCTGGAAAACATTCAGCGCTGAATCGAAGTATCGTAGATCCGATAGATTTCCGTTAAATCCGCCAACTTCAATATTGCCATAGTTTTGTTTCGGTACATTCGTGAAAACATAACGGTTCGCAACAACGCCGTTCACATATACGTCCATTATCTTGTTCTGCATACGAATGGCAATGTTGAACCAACGATTCAATGGCACATTTTTAATAAACACCGGTCCATTATCCTTATCGTTCGCAACGACGGTATCCATATCGATTTGGATCGCACCCGTTCCAGTCTTTGCATCCGGGTCTGATGCAGAGTCTGTGTTTTGCTTGACAAAAGTTACCGCCGGACCCTTTTGTTTGCTACCAACGCCCTTACTGAATATAGGCTTCGCAGCTCCGCTCGGCAAACCATCGAAATATAACCAAACCGTCCAAGTAAATTCGATACCCTTATCTTCGTTATTTGATCGATAGATAGTAACGGAATTCGAGTTCTTCGGATCCTGAGATATGGATATTTTTCTATTTGCATTGATTAGTCCCTTGACAACATAAGGCGATCTATCCGGACGAATGAAATAACCAATCAAGTATACGCCTAAATTCAATAACATTATAAAAATAATCAACACTAATAGCAAGAATACAAACTTGGAAATGATACTATTCGAGTTTAAAAATTCGCTGCTTGCGCCACCTAAATCGGTTGTAGACGATGCGAACCCCGAATTCATTGCATTGGAAACCGTACCAGCAATACCAGATTGCATTCCAGAAACGCCAGATTGTATTCCAGAAACGCCAGATTGTATTCCAGAAATACCAGATTGGATTCCAGAAATACCAGATTGGATTCCAGATTGCATTTGTTCTGCGATCGGTTTATTCAAATCCATACTATATAGTTGTTGGATAAATAAAGTTTACCATAAATTAATTACGTTCAAAGGATTGCTATCCTTCAATATAGAGAGATTCACATTGTAGCGATTCACGAGATTACTGAGTCCTTTCTTGGAACCACTTCCCTCCATATATTGGTCCCATGCACTCTGAGGATCAGTTGATGATAACTTGCGACTAAACTTTGTCATGTAAGCTCCTGGGATTACTCCAAATTTTACGGGCGAAGTCGCATCCGCCATATGCTCTTTAAAGGGATCATCCTTATCTTTGCTATCAACAACGGACTTTACTAGTTTTCCATCTAAATAAATATCAATTGTAGAGTTGTCTACGCTAACGGTAACGAAAACCCACTTTTGCAAGGGGAAATTATTCGATATTTGAATATCCTTCGATTCTGTGGGCCCACTATTGCCCCTGCGATACAAGCGTAGTAACATTTCCGACGTATTCCCTTTTAAAACCAATCCCATGTCTTTCGCCCTGTCGAATATCTTCTTTTCGCCGGATATCGGCTTATCTATATATAACCAAATATTATATGAATATACTGTTGCGTCCGGGCGCGTAAGCTTATCGACTGGTATGTCCGCCGTCTTATCCTTCATGTCAATCTCACCGGTTAACTGAGTCGTCGTGGAAAAATAACTGACCGACAGCATGTATGATATAATTACAATCAACAACGTGGCAAGGAGTATAACTATATAATCCATTATATAAAATTACACTATATTATTTACCGGTGGATTTTTACTATGTAGCAAATTATAAGTCTGTATTATTTGATTTTGAGACAGAGGGGTTTTGTGATAACTGATATTACATATAGCACCATATAGGCCGTTGCTACTACCTATATTAATCGAATTTGGTCGCGAATTTTTTAACGGGTTTCTGTTACTGATTTTGAATGTTCTTTCTAAATTACCGTTCACGAAAATATCGACTGTACTATTATCATTGAAATTTACAACAATATGGTTCCATTTTTGGCCTTGTATAGCTATATCATAGTGTTGTTCTCCCACAGTAAATCGATATTTATCTTTGCCTGTATCACTATTACATTTTACATACTCTATTTTTGGGTATACACCCCCATATGTGAATATGTTTGCATTGGCAATAGATGGTGTTTGTTGGTTTAAATATATCCACATAGAGAATGCATAATTGGTTCGCTTATTTTCGCGTGTACCGTCGTCTTCCTTTTTGAATGTCTTTGTTGACAGTATATCTAAAAATAACGGTTGACTTGTCACTGGAATGTCATCTGTCTTCATCGCCGCTGATAGTAATTTCGGAATAAGTATATACACAGCAATCAATAATAGCTCGATAGCAAATAATATGAATGTCACGCTCGATGTTAGACCATACTGTTGTTTGAAATATTTAACCAGATCTTCGAATAGACACGGAATATAGAAAATAAGATTCAATATAAACCCGGTCCATGTTGTAGAATTATTCAGATACCTTCCGATAACATTGTTGAAAACAGACATACCCACTACGGAAATTGCTATCAGAAGACTGACTTGTACTATATTCATGAAAATACGGGTATTCGGATCATCCGATATAGTATTAAATATAGCTACGTCTTTCACATTTTTCTGATAAAACTCCACTACAAAACCCCCTATAATGAAAACAGCGAATATACTCGCGATTCCGATGGATATAAATAGACTCGAACTATCATCATTTGTAAGTATTTTATAGATCGATATGCCGACAACGATAACAATGATTGCAAAGATAGATGCATACGATTTTGATTCCAGTACATTCACGTCAGATACGTAGAATAAATTACCCAGCAATATCACAGATAATATTATAAGCAATAACTGGCTCTGACTTATGTCATATTTTGTCGAGATACCTGTTATAAATGAAGGGTCTGACATAGTTTACCTAAACGTGTATACAATAGTACTACAAATTTTCGATGGCGGTTTTCTTACCGTGGCAATCCCTACACAATGCAACTAGATTGTCTACGTGATTGCTTCCTCCATTTTCCAGCCGAATCGTATGATCGACTTCAAACCACGCAGGTAATTGTTTCTGACAATCGCCACAGCGCCAGTTTTGTCGAGCCGCTACGAATTTCTTTTTCGTCTCGCTCACCGATCGCTTGGTCGCGGATCTCCCTCCTGTGGCCTCCCTGCCAGAGTATAATACGCGACTTTCGTATTGTTGCGGGCGCGTACCGTTGAAATCATGTTTGGATGTGAAGTCCAATATCGGAGATATGACACTACTCGCATTCTTATCGATAGGCAGGTATTTTAAATACTCATTCGATGCGACCAACATGCTCTGTGCCTTTTCGGGGCTTTTTCTCATTAACCAACACAACATGTACCCAGCAAACGCCACCCCAATCATCTGGTAATATTTCTTCCACGACAATGCTATATTCAAGTATTTGCCGTCCGTATGTATATTCGCTATGATGAATACCGTGATTAGGAATATAACGATTTCAAATCGCATCTATATACTATATAGATATATCTACTCGTCATTCGCTAGTTTATATATTAAAAATATACAACCGAACGCCAGCGCCGCATGTATATAATGCTTTCGCAAATTCAGAGTTTCGCTCAATATGAATGGCTTGTCTTTGTAATATGATTTATATAGATCGATTGATGCCAATAAAGAAATTTCTTCCTTACCAAGTGATGCGTTGACTTTGTTGTGTATAAAATGGACCCATCTGACAAACGATTCGCGCGAATCTAAATATGGACTAACGGGATATTTATCTATTAAACTGCTAAATTTATTACCTATGTCGGACACCGGTATAAACAATGGCATGTTCTGTATCAAATCATAGTACTTGCGTTTCGTAACAGCATTCGGTGTTTCTGGATATGAATGCGCGATAGTATGTAAGAAAAACCAATAATGTGGTCCCCATACATCCGGTTCAAAATTCATGTGTTTGAAAGTATATAGAACAGTGTTATTATATATACACAGGTTGAATGTCTAAAAATACACATTGTAATAATTGCGGTAAACCCGGTCATCTATTCAGTAATTGTAAAATGCCAATTACTAGTTCCGGTGTAATCGCATTTCGCAAGCCGAAGAGTGGCGGAAGCAAATACGAGTACCTTTTAATCTGTAGGAAGGAAACACTGGGATTCATCGACTTTATGCGCGGTAAATATTCCCTTTATAACAAGGAATATATCATGAATATGATGAAACAGATGACGAACAGCGAAAAGGAAAGGCTGAAAACACTAGACTTTGATGGGCTGTGGAGGGATATATGGGGAGATGGTTTCTGTAATTCGCGGTATAAACTCGAGGAGAGCATTTCTCGAGATAAACATAGTGCACTAATTTCGGGAATAACACTGTGTAACGATCACTATACTCTGGATAGCATCGTCGAGGAATCTCGAAAATACGGCGAATGGGCGGAGCCGGAATGGGGGTTTCCAAAGGGCCGACGAAACAACAACGAGACCGACTATGACTGTGCGATTCGCGAATTCTGCGAGGAAACTGGGTATTCATCGAGAGCAATTAAACCGATTCATAACGTAATACCATATGAGGAAATATTTACCGGGTCGAATTACATATCTTATAAACACAAGTATTTTCTGGTATATATGGATTATAATGATACACTGAATATGGAGGAGTATCAGCGTTCCGAGGTGAGTAAAATGACATGGTCGCCACTTGACACATGCTTGAAACAAATACGTGGGTACAATTTAGAAAAAAAAAGAATCATAACAAACGTCGATGCGTCTTTGCAACAGATGGCTGTATATCAATTGTGAAATAAATGACGTAAACTCGTGTATTATATATTTCTATAATATATAAGATGCCGCCGAAAAAGAAAAATGCCGATGGCACCACTAATAATAAAACACAGAAACATCAGAAATGTCCTCCGGAAATATGTCCTACGGGTAAATGTCCTAGGAATACCGACTGGAATGTGAAAACTCAGAAATGTAGAATCAAGCCATACACCGATTGGCAGCCGGTGAAGAATGGCATACGATATCTACCCGCTGATTTGAAAGACATGGTCGGAGAAGAAGTGTATAAAAAGGAATACGAGGATAAAGCTATCGAACGTGGCGAAACAATCGTATTGAGACAGGCTCCGAAAAATATTGTTGCAGTAGCCCCAGTACCGGTCGCAGAACCCGAACCCGAAGTAAAAGGTCCGTTGATTGTCCGAAAACCATTTAAAATTTCAATTTCAAAAGCACCTCCGATTGTTGTCGCAGAAGCGCCGAAAATGGACGTGGTTAGAGAACCTGATATCAGCGAAAGTAAAAGTGAAAGTGAAAGCGAAAGTGAAAGTGAAAGCGAAAGTGAAGGTGAAAGTGAAGATTTCCAAGCGGATCCCGAATATGACTTTCTATATCCCCATTTAGACGACCCCGATTTTAACTTGAAAATCGCAGAACGTAAAGAATTCAACGATACAAAATATGACGGCATAATCGACGAGATTAAATCAATTCAAGATATTCATAATAAAGCAGATAAGTTATGTAGTGCCGATTTCGAACTCATGCCGCATCAATCCTTTGTGAAAAATTTCATGTCGTTTCAAACACCCTACAATAGTTTATTGTTATATCACGGACTAGGAACCGGCAAAACATGTTCGGCTATAGGAATCGCAGAGGACATGCGAAATTTCATGAAACAAATCGGACAAAAGAAATCGATCATGATAATCGCATCACCAAACGTACAGGATAATTTCATGTTACAGTTATTCAACGAACGAAAGCTCAAATTAGAAGACGGTATATGGACCTTAAATACATGTGTCGGTAATGCGCTATTGAAAGAAATCAATCCCACGGATACCAAGGGCGCGGAGAGTGATCGAGAGAACATCATAAGTCAAATTAAATCGATAATACGACAATATTATGTCTTTATGGGATACACTACCTTTGCGAATTTTATTAACGAATCGACCGAGATCAAAGGAGAAATCCAATACAGCGACGAAGATAAGAAACGTATCAAAGAGCAGCGTATCAAAAACATATTCAATGATCGCCTTATCATAATAGATGAAGTTCACAATATTCGCATGACAAACGAGAACGCGAGCAGAAAACCAGCGGATTTATTGATGGATATTGCCAAAAATACCGACAATATGCGATTACTATTGTTATCGGCAACGCCAATGTATAACTCATATGAGGAAATAATATGGCTAGTGAATCTGATGAACCTGAACGATAAACGTAAGACAATCAAAACATCCGATGTATTCGAAAAGGACGGTAGTTTCAAGCCAGACGGCGGAATCGACCTACTTCGCAAAAAGCTAAATGGATATGTTTCTTATGTGAAAGGAGAGAACCCGTATACATTCCCTTATCGAATCTACCCAGAAAAGAACAATTCCGTAACATACCCCACAATCCAGATGAACCAGAAACCGATCGAGGCGAGCAAAGCATCCAAACAATATATTCCACTTTATTTTAATGGGATTGGAGAATATCAAGTGAAGGTATACAAGCAATGTATAGAGAACCTACATAAACGCGGCGAAGATGAAGAAAAGGCATTCGAAGATAAAGAGTCGTTCGGTTATTCCATTCTACAAAAACCACTTGAGGCACTGAATATCGTGTATCCCTCGGATGAATATATTGTTGATGAATCACAGTCTGTCGAAGACGAACACAGAATGTTGATGAATATGATCGGTAAAAATGGATTGTCGAACGTGATGCGGTATAAGGACGCTAAAACAGACAAACAATACAATTTCGAATATACAACGGACAAATACGGGAGAATTTTCAGCCCTGTCGAACTACCAAAGTACAGTGCGAAAATCGCAAAGATATGTGAAATCGTTAAAAAATCCAAGGGTATAATACTCATATACACGCAATATATTGACGGTGGTGCAGTGCCCGTTGCATTGGCATTGGAAGAACTCGGATTTGGTAGATACGGTTCCGATAAAGGCACCAAGTCGCTCTTTAAGGCAGCGCCAGTTCCACCGATCGATGCGATTACTATGGAGCCGGCGAAAGAAGGCGATGCGGAATTCAATCCGGCCAAATATGTTATGATTACAGGAGATGTCACATACTCACCAAACAATGTGGAGGATCTCAAATATTTGAATAGTGACGAGAACGCATATGGCAAACTTGTGAAAGTCGTCATAATTTCGAGGGCTGCCGGCGAAGGTATCGATTTCAAAAATATCAGACAGGTCCATATATTAGAGCCTTGGTATAATATGAATCGCATAGAGCAGATCATTGGTCGCGGAGTTCGTAATCTCAGTCATTGTAAGTTGCTATTCGAAGAGCGGAACGTGGAAATATTTTTACATGCCACAATATTGGGTACATCCGAGGAATCCGCCGATATGTATGTGTATCGGCTCGCAGAACATAAGGCGATTACGATTGGTCGCGTTACGCGGGTTCTCAAAGAGGCTGCTGTAGATTGTTTATTGAATATATCACAGACCAACTTCACCACTAAGAAATTATTCGATATAGTTAAAAATGAAACGCTGAAACTGACACTGTCGAGTGGTCGCGAAATAGACTATCAAATTGGCGACAAACCATACACGGAGATATGTGATTATATGGAAGACTGTGATTTCAAATGTTATCCGAATGCGGACGCAGATATAAAAATAAAACTCGACACATACAACCTCGAGTTTGCGGAAGGCAACAACACGCGAATCATGCAGAGAATACGCGAATTATTCAAAGAGCGTCATTTTTATAACAAGAGTGAACTGATCGAATCTATAAACTCAGTAAAGAAATACCCCGTCGAGCAAATATATTCATCACTCACTCGTATGATCGATAACTCGAATGAGAATGTAGTCGACAAATATGGCAGAATGGGCCACATAGTAAACAACGGAGACATTTATTTATTCCAACCAGTCGAAATAACAGATAAGAGTGCATCTATATACGAGAGAACAGAACCCGTCGAATTCAAGAATCGAAATGTATCTATAGAATTACCAAAACAGAAGCGAGTGGTACAAAAACTGGATAATTTCGAACAGATTATTGAGAACCTGAAAATGCGCCTCGACAGTGCATTTTCTGTGGAAGATTCAGGAGATACATGGTATAATGTATTCAGTTCAATTCGACAGCATTTGCTAGACGAATATAATATAACGGAAACGCAAATGAAAAAGCACGTGGTTTACCACATGATTGATAATATGACGGCTCCAGATAAAATTATAATACTGAATACGATCTATAATAATGCATGGCAACCATCATCCGAGTCGGATATAGAGCAATTGATATACAGTTATTTTGAAGACAGATTAGTAACAGCGGAGAACGGAGACATTGGAATTAGTCTAACGATTGATAATAAATCGACGCGAATCTATCATCCGTCGGACAAGGGATGGGTCGAAGCACCATATGTGGAATCGAGTAACATAATACGATCAAAAGAATATGCGAAAAAATATGTGCGAAAACAGAGGTTGAACGATGTCATTGGATTCACATCATGGTTCGAGGAAGGGACGAGAACCCGAGAATACGTGTTTAAAACGAAATACCTAAGTGCGAAACGAAATCAGAAGGGATTGCGAATGAGTAATGCATTGCGAGGGTATACACTTCCGCGATTAAATGCAATCGTCGGAGAACCCAATAAATATAAGGCGGTCAATAAGTACAAAATCGACACACTTTCTAAGATCAGTGTTCTCACCGAGGTACTCACACGCGAGTTTAACGACAGCAAGAATGAGAAGGTCTGGTATTTAAACAACGAACAGGCGATCATAAACAAAATCTAGTCGAAAATTGATTTCTGGTCGGATAAAAATATACAAGTTATATAACAATGGCACAACCGAATTCAGAGAAAATATATGGGGTCTACATCAAGTCGATTCTCAGCAAGAAGACCATCTTATCTATAACGGAAGTTGGGAGCAACACAAAGAAGATTCTCGAAGAGAAGATCACGTCCGGAGTGGAAGGGAGGTGTATCGCAGAGGGTTATATCCGACCCGGTTCAGTAAGGATACTCAACTATTCATCCGGTGTAGTACATGGCGATGAGGTCGAATTTCAAACTGTGTTTGAATGTATGATATGCCACCCCGTAGAAGGTATGAAAATCGAATGCGTCAGCAAGACGATCACAAAGGCTGGAATACACGCCCAGGTGATCGACGCTAACGATGTTGTACCAGTCACCATATTTATTGCGCGCGATCATCACAACACTGATAAGTATTTCAATACAATCAAGGAGAACATGGATATTGTGTGTAAGGTGATCGGCGTGAGATACGAACTGAATGATCCGCATATATGTGTTATCGGACAATTAATCGAGAAAAGACTAGAGTCAACGGCGACCAAGAAACCTCGGATTCGGCTAGAGGAATAAGTAATGTATGAAAACAAATATAGAATCATACCGCGTACACAAATAATATGGAGGTTGATTTAGAAAATATTAAACAGAAAGTCGAGTCACTCGCGAAGATCCATCAGATCGAGATCCTTCGGATCCTGAAAACCTCACCAGGTATCAAGATCAATGAGAATAAAAGCGGAGTATTTGTGAATCTCGCTTTTTTACCCAAGGCGACGATTGATAATCTCATGCGTTATATACACTACATCCAAGAGCAAGAGAGAACCCTACAGACCATTGAATCGCAGAAAAACACATTTAAAACCGAATTTTTCAAAGAAGAAACGAGCGAACGGGCAGTTTAGCAAAAAATGCATGTATAGAATATAGATGCCAAGGCGTGATAGAAATTGTTATACTGGATTACGTGAGAATGATTTTGGTACATCAGAACGAGCACACGCATCGGGAATCACCGAGGATGGACATGTGCGAACCGGAGAAGCGGAGATAGACATGTTTGGTGAAGGTGATGAAGACCCATCACAAAACCCAATAGCAGTGTTTATTATGTGGTTAATGCGTTGTTTTGGTGTGGATACGAATGATAAAAGTAGTGGTGGAGGAATACATGAGATTACCAAGGATGAGATTACTAAGGATAAGGAGATTCAAAAATTATATGACATGTTTCTTCAACAACAAAAGGATGGTTCCTATATATGTCCGAAGAAAACAAAAGTAAACAAGGCAGCGGTGCGTAAATTCTTAGGAATCGAAGGTGGTAGAAAAACAAGACGCAGGCGTTCCATACGGAATAAAAGTAGACGGCACCGACGTAGATAATAATGAATGGCACTGCATTATCGTAATAGATATTTCAAATTGGGTTAAAGACATGTGTATATTATACATAGACATGTCCGGAATATATCACCAAATTTTCGTAAATACCTCTTATGACACTCCAGAAAAAATCGCCCTGTTAAATCGCCACATGTATACAAAGGCTAAGCCGGTGATATACAACGAACCGACAAAGACAGTGGAATCGCTACCACCAAAACCACTGGAAAAACAAACTGAGATCATATTTCCCGACAAAAAAGACACGTTATTCTGGTGTCTGTATATTGCGAAAAACGGAATGCATGAATATTCTATGATAAGCAAAGGTTATAGCAATATCGAGATGGGGGAGAAACAAAAGATAATGGAGTTTGTGAAATCGCAGCCGAGTCGTTTGAAAAATACAAATGTGAAAGTTACAAACGTGGGTATACAGGAAATCATGTCCGATATTGTGACAAACACTATGTTATCCGTATCAACGTTGATTGCAATGGCGCTATTTTACAAGACTCGGATAATCCTTACAAAGGAAAACAAGACATATATAAACATTTTCCCCACCGACGAATACGAAGGTACTTTAATATTCCATAAAAATGCGAGAGGTGAATATGGGATCGATACGAATGTGACCGACGATAAGATAAAACAGATTGAAGAAGTCCAATATTGCCTACATCGATATGATAAACCGCTCGATTCGATTTCGAATTTTTCCTCAGACGAGTTAAAGAGTCTATCGGCAAGACTCGGCGTGGACCAGACGAAAAAGTATAAGAAAAACGAGTTATATCAAGAGGCGACGAGACTGAGCCTCTGGTAACCCGGGGAACCGTAGGTTCCCTGAAAAATTGATTACATAAACAATATTAAAATAATATGTGAAAATACTATATAATGGAAAAAGATCCGAAAGGTAAATCGGACGACAATAAACCGAATGAACGGTTAGACTTTCTAATCGAAAATTATTTAGCGAGTAATCCGTTCAGCGGTCGTCCAGATGGTAAGACGAACGAAGTCGAGATACGTTTCGGATCTGATTCTAAGAAAAACAAGATCACACAAATCGACTATGAAAACGTGGTTAAAAAGTTATACCAGTGTGGTTTTAAAACAGACAACCCAGACGGCATGCATTCACTGCGCATATTCCACGAATACACCGACAAGACGTCGGGGAATTCGATCATGTCAAACATAAGAGCTGAGATCATAGGTATCGATCTCATTCAGGAATACTGTAGAACAAACAGTATCCAGAAAATTCTCGATATGCCGTCCTCAACGAACGATAAGGTAATCTTTACACAAAAGACACGACCGAAAACCACGGACGGTGTAAATATTGATGCTGCGGACTTCAAGGATTTCAATATCCGTATCGCGTATCAGCTGGAGCAAATATACACTGCTCGCTCTCCAATCATCCGCGGAATCATTCAAAAATGGAGCGATGCGAAAAAGACATTTCGTCATATGAACCGCGTTCGTTTCTATCACGAAAAGATGCCGTTCTTTGCGGATCTAAGTATTATCCGTAAATCAAAAACCACCAACAAAGGTGTGCCAATGAAATTCTATACGATACAAGATGCAGGTGTACTGACAAACCCAGACTCGTACGAGATTGAGATGGAGATTGATAATGCAAAGGTCGGAGTCGGTACGGAATACAATACGAAAAAACAACTCGTCGATTCGATTCGACAAGCGATTCGTATCATCATGGGCGGTATACAGGGCACAAACTACCCGATATCATATACAACGAAGAACGAGATACAGACGGAATACATGCGTCTCCTTCATGGCGAGAAATATCAACCCGGATGGGTTTTACCATATCACTTTGTAGGACCATCTTCACTCACATTACAAATGCCAAATATAATGAAAATCGACCCAAATTCAAACGTACCGAACATTCGTAAAAACTACACGGTTACTGATAAGGCAGACGGTGAACGCAAACTACTGTATATTAACAACAAAGGACTCATATATATGATCGATACGAATATGAATGTCATATTCACTGGAGCAAAAACGGAGAACGAAGACTTCCGGGAGAGCTTGTTGGACGGAGAGCATATCAAAAACAACAAACATGGGGATGCAATCAACTTATATGCAGCATTTGACACTTATTATATTAAGAAGAAGAGCACGCGCGAGTTCGCGTTTTACAACAACGAACCGGCGAATGAGGAAGCCAACAAACAGAAATATCGACTCAACTTGCTAAAGCAGTTTGTAGAGCATTTGAAGTTCACTAGTGCGTGCGAATTCACAGTCAAATGTAAAATATTCTACAGTGATACGCTGTCGCGAACCATATTCCAATGTTGTTCCAAAATAATGTCAGATATTGAGGATGGGATTTACGAGTACAACTCGGACGGACTCATATTCACACCATGCAATACAGCTGTTGCAAGCGACACTGTAGGAGTCGCCGGAAAGCTAAATAAACCACTGTGGGAACGGTCATTCAAGTGGAAACCTGCTGAGTTTAATACGATCGACTTCTTGGTATCTGTAAAGAAGGAGAAGAGTGGTAAGGATGAGATACACAACATTTTCCAAGACGGCCAGAACGTCCAGAGCAACAAGAACATAGTGCAGTATAAAACGCTAGTGTTGAGGTGCGGGTTCGACGAACTGGATCGTAGGCATGGATTCGTGAATCCATATGAAGACGTCATCCAGAATAAAGTGATTGAATATGATACTACAAATAATCGCGATCGCTATAAGCCTGTACCTTTTCAACCGACAAACCCGTTTGACACGAAGGCTTGTTATGCGAATATAATTCTCGTCGAAGACGGATCCAAAGACTTGTGTATGTTTACTAGCGAGGGTGAATACTTTGAAGAAGATACAATCGTAGAATTTAGCTATGATACTACAAAACCCGCTGGTTGGAGATGGACTCCTTTGCGCGTGCGCTATGATAAGACCACAGAATTGAAGAGTGGTCTGAAAAACTACGGAAATGCATACCACGTTGCGAACAGCAACTGGCAATCGATTCATCAGCCGATTACTAAGGAGATGATTAGCAGCGGCTTATATATACCCGAATACATTGAGGAAGCGGGCGAAGAGGAAAACGGAGAGGCGAATGAAGGAGTCTATTACAATCGTACCGGTAACGAATCGAAACTTACGCGATCTCTCCGCGATTTCCACAATCTATATGTCAAGAACCGTCTCATCAACGGTGTATCGAATCGGAATGACACGCTCATCGACTATGCAGTGGGTAAGGCAGGGGATTTGGGTAAATGGACTAACGCAAACCTGTCATTCGTTCTCGGTGTTGATATATCACATGATAATATACACAACCGTCTCGATGGGGCATGTGCCAGATATTTGCGAGACAGAGCAACTCGCAAGAACACGCCAGCTGCGTTGTTCGTGAATGGCGACAGTGGATTAAACATACGCAATGGCGATGCATTCAAAACACAGAAGGATAAGGAAATTGTCCGCGCTGTATTCGGAAACGGACCGAAAGACGCGAAGTTTCTCGGTCAGGGTGTATACAACCAATACGGTGTTGGTGCAAAAGGATTCAACGTTAGTTCGTGTCAGTTCGCACTCCACTATTTCCTAGAGTCCAAGGCGAGTCTACACAGGTTCCTGAGAAACCTGACGGAATGTACGTCGGTGAACGGATATTTCGTTGGCACATGCTTTGATGGTAAGACTATATTCCAATTGTTACGTAGCAAGAGCGAAGGCGAATCATTCACTATAATGAACGGTGATCGGAAAATGTTCGAGCTGACAAAGATGTATTCGCAGACCGGATTTCCAAGCGATGATTCGTGTCTAGGGTTCCCGATTAATGTGTATCAAGAGACGATCGGTAAAACATTCCGCGAGTATCTAGTCAATTTCGAATATTTCACACAAATGATGGAGAATTATGGGTTCGCGCTGCTGACGAAGCGCGATGCTCCTAGAGGGTTCCCAAGTGGATCTGGATTATTCAGCGATCTGTTTTCCGCTATGGAGTCAGAAACACGGATGGATCCTCAGCGATTGTCCGATTATAAAAACGCCCATCTGATGACGGCAGATGAGAAACAAATTTCGTTCATGAATCGCTATTTCATATTCAGAAAAACACACAATGTCGATGCAGAGAAAATCCAGAAAGTAATCACGCATAAAACAATAGAGGAGATGGAAGCTGTGCCTGAACCAGAGCCAGTATCAAAACCGAAAGTTATTAAGAAAACCGGTAAGAAAGTCGTAATTATAGGACCGCCTATTATACACAACCCGAAATGATATAAACCCTTGTTTTAAAATATATGTATCCGAATGCTATATATATTATTACCAACTGTAAATAACTCTATTGTAACTAATCTAGAATGCGTGACCGCCGAGTCAAACCCGTTGCCTACCATTTCGAATTCACTTTCTTTTTATTTGTACGAAATCAAAAACAAGATCGATGAATATGGTAGTGAATGGGACGAATTTCGCAAATATACGAACCCGTATGAATACATTAATAGTATGGTTCCGAATAAGTCGAAGTGTGTTTCTAAATACAAACCACTTTCTAGGTCATATTTCAAGATGCTCGAGATAATGAAATCGTTCGACTTGTATGTTACGAACAATGGTAATGTTTTCGAGAGCAGAAGTGCTAAACTACGCAATTCTATACCGATCTCTAGTTTCCATCTGGCGGAAGGTCCGGGGGGATTTATCGAAGCACTGGCAAATACGCGCAGGAATCCAAACGACCGCTACATAGGTATGAGTATCTTAGACGATGTAAATGATAATAATATACCTGCATGGAAAAAGAGTGACTGTTTCTTGAAAAACAATCCGAATGTATTTATTGAGAATGGTGCAACCGGAACTGGCGACATTCTTTGTTTGGAGAACTTCAGACATTGTGTGGGTAAATATGGATCATCCATGGACCTTGTCACTGCGGATGGTGGCTTTGATTTTTCAAACGGATTCAACTCTCAAGAAATCAATATAACCAAGTTGCTCTACGGACAGATATGTTATGCTCTATGCCTACAGAAACAAAAGGGCAGTTTTATACTTAAGATCTTTGATTGTTTCATGGACCATACAGTTGATCTTTTGTATATATTATCCGCATTCTATCAAGAGGTATATATTACAAAGCCAAATACGAGTCGCTATGCAAACTCAGAGAAATATATCGTATGTAAAAACTTTTTGTTTTCGTCCAATGCGAGCTTTATTGGAAAATTAGAGAAATGCTTCGAGGATGTTCTCGAAAGCAACGAGCCGATTCGGCGTTTTCTAACATGTATGGTTTCCTCACATTTTATCAATAAACTCGAGGAATTCAATGCCATCTTCGGTCAACAACAAATTGACAATATACAACAAACCATCATGCTTATCGAGAACCGTCATAAGAATGATAAAATCGAAATTTATATAAGAAACAACATACAAAAATGTACGAACTGGTGCGTAACACATAACGTACCGCATAATATATTTGTCCGTAGTTCATGGGACTAGATCCTCCACCTTTTCCACCTTTGGGAAAGGTGGAGCCAAATTCAACCTTTGGGAAAGGTGGAGCCAAATTCAACCTTTGGGAAAGGTGGAGCCAAATTCAACCTTTGAGAAAGGTGGAGCCAAACTTCACTTTTGGGAAAAAGTACAGGCTTATGGTATAAAATTGATGTCGATAATGTAAGTTTCAATACCGTACAAAACAAATATGAAATTACTTATATTCCTTCTCGGTAGCCACGTCGCACGTTTGCTGGCCGATCGTGTCGGCACCGCGATTGATTATGTGACAACTACACATTATAATGATACTGTGAGTTGGTATGTCAGTGGCGGAACTACTAAATCCGGCGGTCTACAGAGTGAAGCGGAACTGATGGCGGATCATATTTCAGACCACAACAAAAATGGTACGTACATATGGGATTATATTTATGATGTTCGTGCGACCAATACCGCAGAAAATTTCATAATTGCCAATAGCATTGTGAATTTCGAAGATTATGATACGATTTATGTCACGACATCCAGGTTTCATTATCGTCGTGCAAAACTGATTGCTGATACAGCCATACCTACAAACATGTTTCAATGGATTTTGGGCGATGATGAATTACCGGACTCACTGTATTGGGAGACGATCCACATCCGCAATGTACATGCGGATGTGGAGAGAGCGATACATAATATATAGATGGTGTGTTACTCAGTCCGAATTAAGATTTGGCTCCACCTTTTCTAAAGGTGGAATTTGGCTCCACCTTTTCCAAAGGTGGACTAGATCGCGTTTTTGAATTTCCTAACCGGACACTGTTTCATTTCACTAGAATACGCCGAAAACGTGGGTGTTTTCTTCATAGAGTAACCTATGCGTTCCTTGAGAGTGTACCCATACGCCGAAGAACCATACGCCAATGCATTTGCGGTTTGCGCTCCAAATGCACTCCTAAAACTAGACCCGACATTAGTAATTGTGTCATATTTTTTACGCAGAAGTCGATCACTCGATGAAACCGCGCCCTGAACTCCAAACTGTGAATTGCTCGGTTTGTAATAAATGCGATTATATCTCGGCTGTAATCCAGGATTTACTGAACCTTGGAGCGAGCGATTCGTAGTACTAACGCGACCTCCGCCGTCTCCAACAGGATAAGTGGAGGTTGAAGAATTCGTACCAAATCCTAATGCATTACCAATAGAAGCATTCGTTATATGGATACCAGGTATCTTATTGTATGACGTATTCCACGTAGGAACAGGCGATGTAAGTGGCTTTAAATACGTAGTTGGTGGGTATTGGGCGAGTGTATTCGCATTTGCATATATGACAATCGTGTTTGTCGCTGTATCAAATCCAAACGATAACAAGAATACTTTGGTAAGGGTAGCGGTGGTGTAATAGTGGAAATTTGCAACCATTGTATTTTGTAACAACAAATTCATGTCATCAATATCATATTGTCCTGCAGGTACATTGACAACATTTGCTGTATCATCCACCCAATAATATGTAAATGCCGTTGCCGGAAGCGTATATTTCGGACACTTATTGATTCCATTCGACTGATAAATATTGGAAATGGCTCCTGCAGAACCAGGTTTCGATGTACTTGACCCGTACTTTACATGGAAATACTGATTCTGATCGTAGGATACGTTACGACTATTCAAATATTGTTTGGTAGATGTATAATAATCATTATTTGCGGACTGTTTCTTCATCATCCCACTGCTTCGGACTCGGCGTCGGGCATTATCGGCCGGATTAAGAAATGCATTACATTTGTTTATACTAGATGGATGTTCGCAGGTGTTGTTCTCATATATCAGATCACCGGTATTGGCTAAACCTGTCGTCGTCGCGATATTGGTATTGAGTATACCACCCGGCATATCATACTCGTTAATTTTGATCGATGTTCTCGGATTACAGCGTCCAAGTGGAGTGCTTGCAATTTCTTTCCTATAAATTCGCAATGAGTTCGGCAAAAATATACTTGCGGCTGTTGCAGCAGGTGCTGGATTGAATTTAATACCAGCGCTCAATTCTTGGAATGTAGCGCCTTTCCATGGAATTATGGTTGTCATTATATAAATAATGTGTATATATTATAAAATATGAAATTAAATTTCAGATTAGACCTAAATACAATTGTACTATTGCTATTAATAGTTGTATTTAGCGTTATTATTTATTACAGTATGAAAAAATACAGTGTCTTTGAGGGATTGGTACCCACCTCTTTACAGGAAGCAAATAAAAAGATAAAAGAGGCACAGACATCATTAGATGCACTTGTAGAGGATAAAAAGAAGTTTGATGAGGCAATGCAGAATCTACAAGGACAGACCACTATTGTTAATAATGAAACAGATTATATTAGAGATACGGCTTCCCTATTGTATACCAAAGTAATTACACCAAATCTACATATTATGGACTCTCAATTAAATGTATCACAAGGAATTTTAGATGGATATAACAGGAATATTAACGAGATTAAAACCAGATTGAATTTGACATCGACCGCTAATAACTTAGTTTCAGCTGCAATACAAGGAATGATAACAGCTCAGACTAGCGCGAGAGACCAAGCCAAGATCGAATTAGATAATTTAATCAAGTTCACTGTCAAGGAACCGATCACCGCAGCTGATAGAAGTGCAGTTATTACAATCGAAAAATCAAGTGTAGATCATCCGACTTATACAATTACATCCATTCCGACAACTGCGGATTTAAAGTATACATTTGATGCGAATCCGGATCCTGGTACTGCGATTGCAACGGTTACGGGTTTAACAAACAACACATCATATACTTTCAAGATTGTTGCGGATTATGGTAGCAATATCATATATGAGGTAACAACAATTACAGCGGTTGTACCGAGGGGTAAACCCAGCGTCAGTGTTGTTGGTTTCACTGGATACGCCGATGTTACTATCGTGCCTCCATCCGACGGATTGGAACCTAACGATTATACTATTTCATCTGATCCTGCTGTTTCGACTCTACCAGTTACACAGAAACCGCTTACCAAACGCATCAATGGGCTTATTAATAATACCACATATACAATCTCTGTTGTTGCGAATTACGATGGCGGTAGTTCATTGTCAGCCACTTCTACCGTGACACCTAGAAACGCCCCAACCGGCACAGTGCAGTGTGGAAATAAATCTGCTATTGTTACAGTTGTTCCGCCTATTGGAAATACCACACCAACATCATATTTAGTGTCAGGATACAAGTCGCTACAATCTACATCAACTGTACCAATGAAACAGTTTCCGGTTTCGAATACAACTGCGACATTTGTAGGCCTGGAAAACGGCACTGAATATACATTTAATATTGTAGCGATTTACCCGGACGATTCTAGATCATCTCCATCCACAGCACCACTTAAAGTTACACCATATGACGCACCAAAGCCAGACGCATCAGTAAATGCCACCGACGGTGGCGCTAAGCTAACGATCACCAAACCAATTACTTCTGAAAACATTACCGGGTATGAAGTACGTGTTTATAGAAAGGATAATTCAGCACAGGTATGGTCTAAAACAATCAATTCTCTAGAATACAATATCCCTGGCTTGGTTAATAATAGAACGTATATTATATCGGTCGTTGCAAAATACACCTACTTTAACTCGGATAAAGTCGAAAAGGAGGTAACACCAAAAAGAGAACCATTTACAACAGATAATGTCAATGTCGTACGCACTGCGGTAAATTTAATGTTTTCGATTAAAAATCCAGTTTCATCAATGAGTTCCTTTTCTATAAAAATAAGAAATGGTAGTAATTCTGGTGAGACAAAAACGAGCAATGCTATTACAGATTCACTGTGGTTTGGCGAACACAGACCAGATACAGAATATGCTTTTGATATTACTCTCACATACACGGACGGCACGAAAGTTGTTTTATCAAACAAGAAGTATACCACATTGGCGGCACCTGAGATAACAGCAATTAAGACTAAAGACGACATACGAATAAAAGTTGAAAGACCACATACTAACATGAGTTCGTTTTCTATTATACAACAGAATGGTAAGGGTAAGGGTGAAAAAGCGGAATCGCCTGATATGGGGAAGGAAATTTCAACTAGGGATCCTTTGCGTCCATTCGGATCGAATGTGGAATACGAATTTGATGTTTTTATTAAGTATAAGGACGGTCAGATATACAAGAAAAACAACGCGAAGTTTAGAACACTTAAGTAAAAACCAAATAAACATTATATGCAATACTAAGTAATGAATATCGCATATAAATTAGAACAATTGGACCTACAAAATCTATTCTTTATGGATAGCAAGAAAAACATTATCATGGATGGAAAATTTACGAAGATCCTATATTCGGATAATATTCTCACTACCAATGGAATTTCCGCGTTAGTTCCATTCCATAATTCCACGCTCGACAAGACATACAATAAGACTGTGTTAAAGTTCCAAATAACAGACGCCGTCAATAATCGCATTGTAAACGAACTCGCTCACGTTGAGAAATATATTCTGGATTATTACAAGCAGGTTACGAGCAACACGAAGAGTTCAACGACTACGTTGAACGACCATATGAAGAACGGCAACGTGAAAATTTATAGAGATTCCGCCGCCACCAATAATCACGTAAAAAACGTAATTATAAAAATTTCGGGCATATGGGAAGATCAAACGCGCGTCGGATTGACATATAAATTCATGGAATCGGTATCGGTTATATAAACATCCGCATTCTCGGTTGGCGGCGACCAGTTATCGGTTTAAATGGCACATTACCCGTTCGAATATCATACACAGAACGCGCCCCGGTATTTTCCTCGCGACCGGTCGAAAATCCAGTAACATCAACAAACCCAGTTTCATCGTTAACCGTATATTGGAGATTCGATATCGAATGTATGCCGTCATCTATTTGGTTAGCATAAGCATCAAATTCCGTTCTATTTACAAGACGCGCGAAACCATCTTGTAATTGTAAAATATTTTTATCCATAATTGGGTAGAACTGACTGCGGTCCAAACGTAAACCGCTTTTATTTACTCGTGAATTGAGTGTATTGTCCTCATACCCCCACGCCCAGAAATTGGGGAATCCATTCACTCGCTCGAAATCACCTGCATTCATTGACACGATTCCACCCAATGTGAATGTGAACCCATAAAAGTGTTTTACTGTACCAGGTACAGTTTCATAATCCAGAAACCCAGCTGTAAATGGCATGGTATCCACATCATTAAAAACCAGTGTTATGTTCTTATAATCGTCGGGATATAAGTCCTTGACGGTTAAAAACCCGATGTTTTTCATAGCACCGCGATTGAATGCCCTCGTATCCTTTTGATGGATATACAAAATGCGATAGGACAACCCATCTAACACTTGTTTCATGTGTTTAGAAAAGAATTCATAGTGTTGTTGGCGATCTCTATACGGCACGATAAACACCAATTTAGGATATTCTGTCGGATTCTCTTCTATATCGAATGTAACGGAAGGCATATAATATATTAGGGTTATAAAATATTATACTAAACTACACCCTTGAAGATTTAAAATGCGAAAAACGTCGCAATAAAACAGAAATAATGGAGTAAGGCATGGGAGTTTATGTGAGGACGACTGCACCATTTTCTAGACGAATAATAGTTACTAAAACCAGCGGCCGCTACAATACACAATAACAATACTGCATATGTTATTACTAGATCATCCGTGGGTAATTTGAATAAAATCGTATAAAAAATGAACGATAATATACAGACTTTCGCAATTATAGCGTCTGTTTTATGGACGCTCGTATCTCGCAGTGGATTTCGCCAAAATAACTGTGATGATATGATAACGGACACCAATAAAAATGCCAGAATGCACTCTGTGTAATTTTTACTCGAGTTCAAATAAAAATAGATTAACGATAGTATCAACAACAGGTTTGTATAGAGTAGAATCATGCGTACTTTTCTAAAATACACGCAGGAATTAATTTGTCCTTGATATTTTCCAGTTTCTTGTAACATTTGTTGATGGTGACTTCACTGACACCGCAGATTGTTTTAATGTCCGTCTTGTTTATATTCAAGTTACAGTTCTGTGCGATGAGATATACAATCCCAGCAGCGATCGAGTGAGGGGTATTGTCGTTTATGATGCTTTGATCGTCTACCTTCTTTGCAATGAATTTCGAGAGCTTCGTCAGTTCCGGGTTGATATTTAAACGACTACAATAACGGTCGATGAACGCAGCTGGCTTTGTAGTTCCGAGGGTCGTCTGCTGTGAAGGATCATAACTTCGCTCTATGTTATGAAGAATGTTGACCGCCATCGAACATCCGCCAGTCGCACTGGTTTTGTCTAAATGGAATATCTCGGCGATTTCATGGGCAGTCCTCGGACAACCGTTCAAACGACAACTGATGTAAATGGACGCGGATTTGATACCATCACGATTCATCCCTCGGAACATCTGTTGTTCCGAAATGTCCTTGTGGATTACCATCGCGTCATCGATAAATATCTTCGGTATACCAGCATTTTGCGCCATTACCGTAATGAATTGGAACTCATCATAGAGCGATTTCTCGCGATGAGGCATTGATTGCCATTCCGTCCATTTTCGGATCTTCCGCATTTCATACGAGGATTTAGACGAACATATGACTTTGCAACCATACGAGGATTCCACTAAAAGTGGGTTTATTGGATTGCCGCATCGTGTCGGGTCTTTTGTGTTATTTCGGTCGTCCGAACCGTAGAAGCGCCATTCTGGCGAATAATCCAGAGTGTTGGTATATATAATTCCGCAGGTAGCACTCGAGCAGGTTGGAAAACCCTCTTCGGTGATAACTAGACTGCCGGTATTACACATACCACACACACCAGCCTCCTTCATTGCGTGTTCGTTGTCTTTGTCCGTTGGTTTGTTATCCACGTCGAAAATGGACCATAGTTTTTCCTTCTCTGCGCTGGATAGCGTGGTTTTCTTCTTCTGTGTTTTTGATACGTCACTCTTCGGTTTCTTGGGTACTATGATCGATATATCCATTATACTATTTGGGAAATAAATTATTTATACACAAACGCAATCAATTTTATCTGTTGTTATATTATAAGGATTCGATGTCATCATTTATGGATAGTCTCACAGAGACAGCTGTAAACGCAGCTGAAGGCGCAGCTAATAAATTAGAGGCGAAGGCACTTGAAAAGTCTAATCACAAACTACCAAGTGTTGTACATCTTAAGAATAAAGGATCAACAATATCAGATTTATCTGAAGACTCGGATCCGCTAGCAGCAGACGCCGATCCCATTACGAAAGGTTCAGATGCCAGGCAAGAAGCCGCCAATGACATTATGTGTAGTGAATTCCAACAACTGTTTCATGATAATCAAACTCGATACCAAGAGTTTATAATGCGAAGTTTGGAGAATTATTTTCAAGAAAAACATACAAAAGTGATACTGGATAAAATGCTAAACAGAAATATGGCGGAATATATCAAGTCGAATCAGTTCAGCGGGATAATAAAATCGGAAATTGAAAAATCAATCGGCTCTGTTATGCAAACATCCCTACGGTCTGGGTTACGAAATAAGAAGAATTATCAGAGAATGTGCAATGATATCGATAAAATGGTTGCGACACGAGGAGGGGCAACGCGATCAAAACGGAAAACCAAGAGGAAGACCCTTAAACGCTTGAAGAATTAAAATGGCACTGCCATTTTATTCTCAAGGTTATGACCGACGAAGTTTCCAAACGGCCGCCCTTCGGGCGGCAGTCCCATTTGAAATCTTCGTTGGTTTAAACGTCGAAGCTAATTTTCTTCTCGACTTTCGCTAAAAGGTCTTCTCCGTATACAGATGGCTTGTAATTCTTAATTGGTGTGTATTGTTTTTGGTCTTTTTGCTGTTGTGGTTGCTGTTTCGGTTCTCCATCCGATTCGACAATGTTTCCCTTTTCATCAATAATTACACCCATCTTCTTCTTAATCTCATTCCGAACATACGAAGGCACCCAATTATGCCACGAGACAAATAAGGTATTTGGATGGACGTATTGTACGTGAAATCCATTATGTTCTAATTGTGATACTAAATATCCAGTACATTCACCTTTATCATAGATAGGTTCTCCTACAAGGTATTCGGGCACGTTGAACCATACAAAATTATCGCTGTTGTTTTTGTTTTTCGCTGTGTGTTGTATGCGCTTGTGGATACGATTCAATATTTTGTTGAATATCGATATTTGCTTCAAGTCGCGTTTCTGGCGTTTTTCGTATAGCTCATCGATGTTGATTTTGCTATTCGTAGCCTCGTCATGATCGAACAAGAATATGGATGACATTTTATTATATTGGATTTATATAATAAAATACATAGAAAGTTTTTTACAGAGTAATACTATCATGGATGAAGAGAACCCCAAAATACAACATATAGTTATATCTGGCGGAGGTCAGACGGGCTTCACGTTTTACGGGGTACTGAGAGAAGCCGCCAAACAAGGTTTTTGGAATATCCGAGACATCAAATCGATGTATGGTACTTCCGTGGGAACATTTCTTTCCGTGGTTTTGTGTTTGGGTTATGATTGGGAAACGATCGACACCTATTTTATAAATCGGCCTTGGCAGAATGTCTTTAAAATCGATATATACTCTGTGTTGCAAGCATTTGAAAAACGTGGCATATTCGGAATTGATGTCATGGAAAAAATGATAGGTCCATTGTTCGCCGGAAAGGATATACCTCTCGAAATCACGTTGAAAGAGTTTTATGAGAAAAACGGAATCGACTTATATTTCTTTGTGACGGAACTAAATACATTCAAACTATCTAAGATGTCGCATCATACACATCCCGATTGGCGTGTAATTGATGCTGTGTATGCGTCGTCCACATTACCAATCATATTCGCGCCTCTCATTAAGGGCGGCGAATGTTATATTGACGGAGGTGTCATCTGTGGTTATCCAATGAGAGCGTGTTTAGACGCTGGAAATCTACCTGAAACCATATTTGGTATCAAGAAATTGTTCGGTGTTGCAGAACTTGTCAGTGAAAAATCATCATTGTTTGATTATTTACTGATTATTCTGAAAAATGTGATTGCATTGTTGAATGGATATGAGTCGGGATTCATTCCCAACGAGATACTATTGAATGGCGACCACACCACTATAGAGAACATGCTTTCGCTCGCCTCTTCCAAAGAAGAGCGCGAAACTAACATTGAGCTAGGTGTTGAGATTTTCAAGGATTTTATGCGGATGCGGATGCGGGGGCGAAGCCCCCCGCACGCCCCCCACTTGGCTGCCACGCAACCGGTTTTGTTACCTGAAGCAGGGGGGCGTGCGGGGGGCTAAGCCGGGGAGGGCTTCGCCCCCGCAACCGCAACCGTAACTCTTCTAGTACACCTAAAATTAGCATCACGTACATATCTGTCTTTGCATTTTGCAACACATCGCCTGGTCTTGGGATTCATCTCTTTGTTTTCCGGACATATCTTTACAACCGCACAATTGAAGTTAGCGTTTCGGACATACCCATCTTTGCATTTTTTCACACAGCGGCCCGTCTTGGGGTTCCGCTCTTTACCGGCTTTTTCACAAGGAGTCAATGATTCCGCCACAGCAAAAGGTATTGGCGACTCGTCTTTTTCTATTTCAACACTCTTCATAGGCAAAATATCATGGTTTGAAAGATGTAAACCGC
>Ga0214923_10002239_pt1 | contig 26032 bp, 13 predicted proteins | sample LL1510_MetaG_FD_177993 | JGI IMG/M metagenome (GOLD analysis project Ga0214923, IMG submission 177993) | Freshwater microbial communities from Lake Lanier, Atlanta, Georgia, United States - LL-1510 | ecosystem: Environmental > Aquatic > Freshwater > Lake | place: USA: Georgia | collected...
ATTATTTCAACTTTTTCAATTGAACCAATATCTGATCTATTTATAGAAATATTACCATTTGAACTAATTATAAATGCTGGATTAGAATTAAAATAAGTTTCTAATAAGTTTTTATCATTTTGATTTTGAATAAATAATGAAGGATTAGCATTAGAACTAATAATAGAAATATTAGAAGAATAAAGATTAGAATTATAAACATTTCTTAATTTATTAGTATTTTTTCCTAAATCATAAGTAATATCATATTCAGGATATATATCACCTTGAATTTTAATATTTCCTAAAATTTCAACTTTTTCAATTGAACCAATATCTGATCTATTTATAGAAATATTACCATTTGAACTAATTATAAATGCTGGATTAGAATTAAAATAAGTTTCTAATAAGTTTTTATTATTTTGATTATTAATAAATAATGAAGGATTAGCATTAGAACTAATAATAGAAATATTAGAAGAATAAAGATTAGAATTATAAACATTTCTTAATTTATTTGTATCTTTACCTAAATCATAAATTATATCATATTCAGGATAAATATTACCTTGAATTTTAATATTTCCAATTATTTCAACTTTTTCGATAATATCAATATCATATTTATTAATAGCAATATTACCAATAGAATTGACAATAAATGCTGGATTTTCATTAAAATAAGTTTCTAATAAGTTTTTATCATTAATATTATTAATAACAAGAGAAGGTGTATTATTACGACTAATAATATTAATATTAGAAGCATAAATATTAGATGTAAATGAATTTGAAGCATATATTGCGTTAAATCTTTTAAATTCTCTACCTACATTATGAATAGCATTAAATTCGGGATAAATATCACCAACAATTTTCATATTTCCAATTAAATCTAATCTTTCATTAATTCCTGATATTTTATTGATACCAATAAAACTATTAGAAGAGATAATTAAAGAAGGGTTATTATTTGAATAAAATTCGGCAACATTATTATTAATATTCATTTGTTGAACGGTAATAGCAGGAGAATTAGTATTATTAAAAATTGCGATATTAGATGTTTTAATATTAGAAGATGTGGTAAAAGTAGTAAAAATATTAGTTGAATTGAGATTAAGAGTTCTTATATCTGCCCATCGTTTATCATTTAATCCTAGATTATTAAAAATATCAAATTCGGGATAAATATTACCAGAAATTTTTAAATTACCAGTAATTTCGAGTTTTTCGCCAATACCACTATCATTTTTATTAATAAAAATATTACCATTAGAATTTAAAATAAATGCTGGTAAATTATTACGATAAACTTCAATAAAATTTTTATTGGTCATATTGGTAATGTATAAAGCTGGTTTTTGATTATAGGAGATGATGGAAATATTACAAGAAAAGGTATTAGATGTATAAATATTATAATTATAAGAATTTTTAATTCTATTATTAATTTTACCTAAATCAAAGTTAGAATCAGATTCAGGATAAATATCACCTTGAATTTTAAAATTTCCAACCATTTCTAATTTTTCTGTTGCTCCTTCATCTTCTTTATTAATAATAATATTACCATTAGAACTAATAATGAGAGCGGGGTCATTTTGACGATAAAAATCGGCAATATTATAATTAATATTATTTTGACGAATAATAACGGCAGGTGCTAATGTATCATTAACGACTTGAAATTGTTCTGTTTCATATAGAGATGTGTTAAGAATAGTAGTATCTCCAATAACATTAAGATTAGAAGTTGTTAAATTACTTGTGATAGTTAAATTACCATCATAAACATTATTAATAATAAAACGATTATTGATACCATCTTTAACATAATCTAGGTAATGATAATTCATAATATAATTTGAATTAATAATTTGAAGATTACATAAATTTTCTATAATATTTTGTTGAGTAATTAAATTAGAAAAGATGATATTAGAACTCGAACGAGACATTATATCTGTATATTATAAATAATTAATAAATTTATTAATTATTAATTGATAAAAATAATCTAAATCTAAATATAATAGAATGATATTTAATTATTTTTATACTAATATATATATTGCTAACAATTTTAATGATTATTTAAAAGCATGTGAAATAATTTAAAAATTTAATGAAGAAGATAATAATCCAATAATTAAAAATAATATGATAATGATTATTCAAATGATTAAATCTATATTTAATATTTTTTATTATATAAAAAGGGAATTTAATATTAATCCATATGATTATAATAAAGAAATATCAGAAAATTTTGATATAAATGATGAATTAGAAAAAATAGATAATTATGATGAAAAGGAATTCAATAAGATTGATAAATATATATTAAATATAGATACAAATTTATATAATGATTGTATAGAAAATGTAAAATATTTAATATATATATTAAAAATATTAAAAAAGATATATTCTTTTTTTAAAAATTTAAAAACAATTAATGAAGAAATAATAAAAAGAGATGAAGAATTAAATACAAAAGCACATAATGAAATTAAAAAATTAATAACAGAATTTGAAGCAAATGATAAAATTATATTATCATCATCGTCTTTATTATCATTATTACCATCATCATTATCATCGTCATCATTATCATCATTGTCAGGAGAAATATATATAGAAATTAGAAAAAAGGAAAATTATAAAAATATAATAATAAAATATATATTATCAATAATTGACAATGAAAAGGAGTTAAAAAAATTAAAAAATAATTTAAATAAAAATAATATCAATGTATTGGATATAGTTTTAGAAAATGATGAAGGTAAGGATAAATATGATTATAATTATATATATAATTTATTAGAAAATGAAAATTTATTTAGATTAGCATATATATATAATATAATATATTATAATGATTTGATACCTCCATCAAATAAAATAAATAGAGAAGAAATTATAAAAATAATAATAGATACTATAATAATAATAAAAGAATATAGTTTATTAAATTATTTAAAAAATCAATTAAATATAAAAAAAATATATATATTAGAGACGATATTAAATAGAAAAATAAATATAAATGAATATAATTTAAATACAATATTAAAAATACAAGATTTAAAATTATTAAAGAAAATATATAAAATTGTAAAAGATATAGTATCAAAATATAAGGGATTATTTACAGAAAATATAACAGATAATATAAATAAAAAGATATCATCATCGACACCAATACAATTAATAAATAAAAATTTATTTATTAAAATAATATTAGATTGTTTATTAATAATAAATAATAAAAATAATAAAATATATTTAAATGATTTTAAAAATGAATTGAATAAAAAAAATATAAATATTTTAGATGAATATAAAAATAGTGATTATGATAAATTATTAGAAAATGAAAATATAATTACGATAAAAAATATATATAATATAATAAATAGTAATTTTTTACCATCATTAGATAAAATAAATAAAGCAGAAATAATAAATATATTACACCGACCGAAAAGAAAAATGAGATAAGATTATTTATTTTTTATATATCTTAAAGCTATGTTTTAGGTAATTTGTTAAATGCTCTTTTTTTATTTTGGTAGTTATTATATCTTTTATTACTCTTTCTATATCTTCATATGTATTTGGACTTTCTTTTTTGATATAATGTTTTAATTGACTGAAAAATTCTTCTATTGCATTTGTTTCTGGATGATATGGAACACTATACAATAAATCATTATTACTTTCTTCTATTATTTCTCTTATTATTTTTGACCTATGTATAACAGCATTATCCATTATAATTAAATAGTTTTTATATTTATCTTTAATACTATTGTTATAAAAATCTATTATATTATTTGTTTTTAACCCACTTTTTATGTCTTTGTATAATACATAATCAACTATTTTATTAGCAGTAATAGCAAATAATAAATTATATCTTTTATAAGGATACTTATAAGTTTTATCTATTACTCTCGTTCCACTTTTTACTTCTTCCATACGATGGTTTCATATTTAAATAAATAGAAGTTTCATCTAAACATATCGTTTTGTCATAGCTAAAACTCTTTAATTTATTATAAAAAACTTCTAAATCTTCTTTCTCCTGTCCTTCTTTCTTTTCAGGATAATATTTACTTCTTAACTTTTTTCTTGTTATTTTGTTAGATTGTAATATATTAAAGATAGTATGGTATGATAATTTTACCTTATATTTATCATTTATTAATTTAGAAAATTCCCATAATGTAGTTGTAGGATATAATTTAACATATTGTTTAACAAAGGTTGTTATTTCAGGTGTTATTTTTGAAGGTTTATTAACTCTATTCCTTCTATCAATATTACCATCTTTATTATATTTTATTTTCCATTTAGATAAAGATTGATATTTACAATTAAATATTTTATTACATACATCTCTCATCGTTTTATTATGTGTTAAATAATATTTTACAGCGGTTAATTTATAATCTTTGCTGTGTTGTTCTACCATTTTATCTAATTATATTAAATGTATTTAAAAATAATTCATATAATAATATATAACATTATGGATATTACTAAACTGATAGAAGAAAATGAAAATCTTAAAACTGAAATTATAGAATTAAAGGAACAATTAAAAAAATATACTTATGGTAATACACATAAAAGATATTATGAAAAAAATAAAGAAAGAGTAAAAGAAGGTGGTGCAAACTATCTTAAAAAATTGAAAGAGGAAAATCCTGAAAAATTAAAAGAATACAGAAGAACTGCTTATCTAAAGAATAAGAATAAGTTGAAAGAAGTCATGTTATAAATACATCTCTTGATAAATAATATATTTAATCATTTTAAATATATCATAATTTAAATGATGTGTTATATATATATAATATTTATGTAAATAATCATCTTTAATCTTTTTAATTTTTTCATTATTATTTTTAATAATATTTAATAAAACATTTAATAGTTCATCGTCAGTAATTTTATATTCGTCTATATAATAATTATATTTTTGTTGTATAATATCATTATCATTCTTTATCTTAATTTTCATTAATTGTTCATTAATTTTATCTTTTCTTTGTTTATTTTCTTTTCTTAATCGTTCTTCTAACTTCTCCTTATCTTTTATTATTTGTTCTTCTTCTTTTCTTAATCGTTCATCATCTCTTTGTTTATACATAAATAAAGTGATTAAATAATTAGAACACATATAATCATAATCTTTAATTAAATTAATCTCTTTATCATATTCTTCTTTTATAATAGCATCATTATAATTTTTAATTTGGTTTAAATGAAACTCTATGTCCTTACACTTTTTTCTATATGGATATGATATAAATAATTCATCATATTTTTGGCAAAAATTATATATATATAATATTTCTATTTCTTGACCTTTGTTATTATAACTATCTAATTTTACTTTTAATAGAACATCATATCCTGTATCTAAATATATATGTGATTTATTACTATTATATATTGGTATATCATTTTTACCTATAAAATCAATATATAATTTACCTTGAAATACCTTAATTTTACCCTTTCTATTTTCAAATGATAATATCCATATTATTTTATTATTTTCTTTAACATATTTTTCAATATTTTTTATTATTTTTTCTGTTTGATGACTATATCTAATCATAATTATATAATTATCATCACTAATTTGCTCTAATTTAACATTAAACCAATATGGTTTTCTATATTCTTTTTTAAATAAATCAAACCACTTTTTATAAAAATCAATATTAAACTCTTTAAAATCTTTGGATGCAGAACATTCAGTATTTTTAGAATGACGAAAATGCGGTTGCCTTACTTTCGAATTAACAAATGACACATTATTATCATTACAATTAATTATCACCATTATCAATACATCCACCGCATATAAATCTTAATGATTTATTATAAGTATTTTTATAATTTTCATATCTAATATTTATTGATATTATAATTTCACCTGTAATTTTATCAATAGCATAAAACATTTTAGATAATAATTATAAATAAAATGTTATATATATAACATTTTATTTATTTTACTTCTATAAAAACCATATAAGAATATCTAAATATATACTATATAGATATATACATAATGAAAAAACCACCTGATAAGTATAAATGTATTAAATTACCTATTACTTCTATTCTTAATAATAATGAGGAAAGCCAAAAAATCTTTAATACCATTCAAGATGCTGTTTATAGAACAAATTATATTACTACTAAAACAAGTTTGTTATTGAGATTATGGTGTTTAGAAAAATACCATTATGGTATTGATATACCTTTAATTAATGAAAATACTATTAAAATATGTATGAAATCACTTATATTACCATCAAGAGGTCCTAAACCTAAAAATAATAATCTTCTATTATTAAATGAATTTAAAAACTTACATAATTTTACTTTAGAAGATGGTGTTAATTTATCTTCTATTTTAGATTATTATGCTATTACAATTTTAACTTCTATTGAAACCAATATTAAAATGCATTTTTTTGACTATGTAAATCGTTTTATAAACTCTTATTTCAATGTCTTCTACAAGGATGACATTACTAATAAAGAGTTTAAAAAGCAGTTATTTAAAGATTTATATGTCGTTAAAAATGATATACTAAATGGCTCTTTAAAATCTAACATTAAGTTCCATAACTGGATAAATGAATATCGTTATAAGATAGTTCCAGAAGAGTTTGAAGTTAGTTATTATTATGATGTTAAAGCAACACCTCAAAAGTATCTTAAATACATGATTTTTATGAATATTGAATTAGAAAAAATAGAAGGTAAAATGTATCAATTCTTTCCGTTACAATCATCTATAATTCCTAATCATATTCAAATGGATACTAAATCAATAATAGAATTATTAGTTGAAAAAGAAAAGAAACAATATTTAGATAATATTGAATTAAATAAAGAGTTCTTATGGGACAAATATTTTAATATAACTCAAAAAATAAAAGATTATAAGTTTGACAATACTATTATTACTGATGGTTATGCAACTTCTTTAAGATTTATTCATAATGATTATATTGAAAGTGAAAAGATAAAAAAGGAAAAGATGAAGAAAGGGCGAAAGGATGCAAGAGAATTGACTGATGAAGATAAAGAAAAAAAGAAACTCTCTAAAAAAATATTACAAGATGAAAAGAAAGAGTTAAATAAATTAAAACAGAAGGATAAACCTAAAAAGGTTGAAAAAATACAAGAGTTTCCCTATATTGATGATGTTGAAAAAGAAGAATTAAAAGGTAGTCATATTTTTATTGATCCAGGTAAAAGAAGTTTATTTACTATGATGAATGACGATGGTAAGTTTTACTCTTATACTAATAAGCAAAGAGTAAATGAAACCAAAAGACTAAAATATCAAAACATTCTAAAAAAATATAGAGATGAATTAGAAATTACATCAAAAGAGAATGAACTATCGTCATATAATTCTAAAAGTTGTAATATTACTAATTTTAATGATTTTATAAGTAAAAAAATAAACACTAATGAAGTATTATATAAGTTATATCAAAATAATAAGTTTAGACAATACAGATGGTATGCTTTTATAAATAAAAAACGAACAGAAGATAATATGCTTAATAAAATTGAAAAGACATATACAAAAGATAGTATTATTATAATTGGTGATTGGAGTATTGGTAAGCAAATGAAAAACTTTATTTCTACACCTAATCTATCATTAAAAAGAAAATTACAAGAGCGTTTTAAGGTTTATAACATAGATGAATATAGAACTTCTTGTCTTAATTACAAAACAGAAAAATTAAGTAAAAACCTTTATCTACCTGATAAGAAAAATAAAGAGCGAAAGATGCATTCTATCCTAACATATAAAATGGAAAATAAACGGAATGGTTGTATTAATCGTGATAAAAATGGTTGTAAAAATATTCAAAAAGTTTTTAACTATTATATAGAATATGATGAACGACCAGAAAGATATAGGAGGGGTGTTGATTTACAAAAACTACAAACCGCTATAGTGCCGTCAAATTGTAGTTAGTTGCTTAAATGCAATCATTTACATCAAATATAAAGGATGAATAAAAATTATTATATTTTTATAATGTTTTTGTCTCATTTTTCTTTTCGGTTGGTGTAATAGATTAATTAAAAATAATATTTTCTAATTTTTTGAGACGATTATTGAGAAGTTCATTTTCTTTTTTTAATTCTTTCATACCTTCTATTAGATATGGAATAAGTCTTTCATAATTAATTGTTAAATAATTATTACCAGATTTTGAAATAATTTCACCATTTTCATCTCTATCAATATCAAAAGGTGCTAATGAAACAATTTCATTAATATAATTACTAACTTCTTGTGCATTTAATCCAATTTGTTCTTTATCTTCAAAACCATAACTCAGAGCAATTTCATTAGGTTTATATTTAAAACCGTTAATATTTCCAATAATATCGAGAGCATTAGTTAATTTGGAGGTAATTGTTTTTAGACGGATATCAGAATAAGAACTGGTAATATCACCAGTTGCGATTATATTTCCTTGGACGTGTAATTTTTCTTGTGGATTAAAAGTACCAATACCAACATTACCTATATTAAAAAATATATTACTATTACTTAAATTACAGTTCCATTTGCCATAATCATTAGTTTGATAATTAGATAAGGAATTATTTAATTGAAGAGGATTAATATATAAATTACTTGTAAGAGTAATAACATCATTTTCATTAACAAAATTTTTAAATTGTAAAGTTGATTTATTTTTTTTTTCGTAAATAATGAAATTACATTTATCGGTATAAATACTATCATCGCTATCAGTTAATTTTAATTGAACGGCAATATAAACATTTCTACCATTTAAATCACATTTATAATTAAGAGAACTCAAAGTAGTAGAACGTGTACCACCACCAGAAGCAAAACCGATAAAAACTTGTTCGTGTTCTAATGAATATTGAGGTACTGAATTAGTATCAGTCCAAACAGCTAAACGACTTGAATATCTATCACTACCAAAACCTTCTATAATATAAGGGAAATCTACATGAATAATAACTTCGCTATCTGTAAAGAATTTAGAATAAGTATAAGTGTGAGTATTAATATAAGTACTAGAAGATACATTAAAAGTTTCATAAGTTGTTATTACATCCATATCAACCAAAGTTGTTCCATAACCAATAACATTATTATTGAAAACATTTTTAACATTATCAACAGAAACGTAATTTAAAAGAGTAGTATTTAAAGCGATACCATTTCTATAAACTTCTTGACAATTAAAGGTACCATTAACATCTAATTTATATGAAGGATTTGTTTTACCAATACCAACTTTACCAATTTCATTATAATAAATATTTTTATTGCTAGTATTACTAGTCCATTTTCCGAAATCATTAGTTTGATAATTTTTAAGGACATTAGAAAGTTGATTAGAATTTAGATATAAATTGGATGTTAATCGTGGAATATCACTTTCATTTAAATAAGTAGATAAGATTAATCTTGAAGAAGGTTTTTTTTCAGTGATAATAAAAACACATTTATCAGTATAAATGCTATCATCACTATCAACTAATCGCATTTGGACTGTAATTTTTATATTTTTACCAAAAATGGATGTTTTATGACTTAATGGACTTAATGTAGTAGAACGAGTACCACCACCAGCTGCGAAACCAATAAAAATCTGTTCGTGTTCTAATGAATATTCGATTGTATTATTAGCATCACTAGTAATAATTAATCTACTTGCGTATATATCACTACCGAAACCATTAATTTTATAAGGGAAATCAGCTTGAATGAGTAATTCACCTTCTTCAAAGAATTTTGTATAAGTACAGGTATGAGTGTTAGTATAAACAGAACTATTAACAGTGAAAGGTGTAGAACTAGTGAAAGATTTAAAATCGACTAATGTTGAGTTATAACCAATGAGATTACTATTTTGAAGATTATTAAAAGTTTTGATAGTAAAATCGACGAGGGCATTAGAAGTTAAAGAAACATGATTATTAAAGGTATCAATTAAATTTACTTTATTAATATTAATATTACTACAATTAATTTCGCCATTAACATCTAATTCACAAAAAGGATTTTGGGAACCGATGCCAACTTTACCGACATTATAATAGATACTTTGATTAATAACATTACTTTCCCATTTACCATAATTATTAGTTTGATAATTTAATAAAATTTGTTGAAGTTGAGAAGGATTAATATATAAATTAGAAGTTAAATCTGGAATATCAGATTCGGTTAAATAACTACTAAATTTAATTTTAGAGGAAGGTTTTTTTTCAGTAATAATAAAAACACATTTATCAGTATATATAGTATCATCACTATCAACTAAACGAAGTTGAAGATTAATAGTTATATAATCACCTTCCATAGCAGTAGAAAAATTGATAGGACTTAAAGTAGTAGAACGAGTACCACCACCAGAAGCAAAACCAATAAAAACTTGTTCGTATTCAAATGAATATTCAGTTTGATTATTAATATCACTAATAATTTCGAGACGACTTGCGAAATGGTCGGAACCAAATCCACTAATTTTATAAGGGAAATCTGCTTGAATATGTAATTCGCTATCTGTAAAAAATTTTTTATAGATACAAGAATGAGTATTGGTAAAATTGGAAGATGAAATAAGAAATGAACTAGTAGAAATGAATGTTTTAAAATCGACGAGAGTTGTATTAAAACCGATTAAATTACTAGTTTGAAGACCTCCAAAAGTTGATAATGTATGTGAAATAAGAGAATTAGAAGCATTAGCAATTTGCGAGGTGATAGTATCAAGAATACTAATATTATTGATATTAACATTAGAACAATTTATTTCACCATTGATATCTAATTCATAATTAGGATTAGAATTATGAATGCCAATATTACCGGATGGATTAATAAGAAAACTTAGATTACCACTATTATAAAATTCAACAATATTTTGATTATTGAGATGTTGATTAATAATAAAGGCAGTAGAATTAGAAAAATTATCAATTTTAAATTGTCTAGTTTGATAAACGGGAGTTTCAATTTTAGTGAAATCACCATGAATAATTAAATTAGAAGTAATTAAATTAGAACTATAAGTATTTTCAGTTAAATAGATATCTCTATTATAGGTATCATTAATAATAAAACGATGATTATTACCATCATCTATTAAATCGGCATTAAGAGTATCAATTTTATAATTAAAAAAATTACAAGTATTACTTAAAATAGTATTAAAATTATTATTATCAATAAATAATTCAGTTGTATTTAAAGAACCTGATATATCAAGATTATAAAGAGGTGTTGAAGTTCCAATACCAATATTAGCTTTTGAAAAATAGATACTACCATCATCAATATTAGAAGTCCAGACGCCTACATCATTTGTTTGATAATTTTTGATAACATCAGAGAAATAATTTGAATTTATATAAACATTACTAGTTATTCCCATAACTTCATCAGGAGTAGTATAATCTATAAATATGAGTTTTTTAGTAGGTTTTTTTTCAGTTATAATAAATAAACATTTATCAGTTATGAGACTATCATCACTATCATTTAATTTTATTTGAACTTTAATAATAACATTCATACCATTAATGGCAGTTTTATGAATGATTGGACTTAAAGTTGTTGAACGAGTACCACCACCGGCGGCAAATCCTATAAATCTTTGTTCGTGTTCGATAGAATATTCAGGAAATTCTGAAAATTCGGTAGATATTTCAAGGCGACTTGAATAACTATCAGTACCGAAACCATTAATAGTATAAGGGAAATCAGCTTGAATAAGTAATTCACTATCACTCAAATATTTATTATAATAACAGATATGAGTATCAGTAAATATTTGAGAAGATACTTCATAATAATTAGATGATATATATTCAGTAAAATCAACAATAGTACTATTATATGCGAATGTGCTTAGAGTAGATACATTACTAACATTAGAAGTTGTATATGTATATAAATAATTGGAAGCATTATTTAATTCATAATTGAGATTATCAATAGTAGAAATAAGATTAGAATTATTATTAAAATTAAGATTATGACATCTAATATTACCAAAAACATCTAATAATTCTCTTGGATTATTAGTTCCGATACCAACATTAGCGAGTTGATAATAAATACTATTATCAATATTACAAGACCAAGAACCTATATCATTAGTTTGATATGAAAGAAGAATATTAGATAATTGTTGAGGACTGATATATAAATTACTAGTGATATCTACAACTTCTTGCGGTGTAATATAATCGGTTAAAACTAATTTATAAGAAGGTTTTTTTTCGGTAATGATAAAGACGCATTTATCAGTTACGAGGGTATCATCGCTATCAGTTAATTTTATTTGGACTTTAATAGTAATAGTCATACCAATTAAACAACTTTTATGATGAATAGGACTCAGAGTGGTTGAACGAGTACCACCACCAGAAGCATAACCAATAAAAACTTGGTCGTGTTCGATAGAATATTCAATATCATTAATATAATCACTTGAAATTTCGAGACGACTAGTATATTTATCGGTACCAAAACCATTAATTATATAAGGGAAATCTGCTTGAATGAGTAATTCGCTATCTGTCATATATTTATGATAGACGCATGTATGAGTAGTTGTAAATTCAGAAGATGAGACTTCGAAAGCTGTATTAGAAATGAGTTGAGTAAAGTCTATAAGAGTACTATTATAGGCATAAGTGCTTAAAGTAGCAAGATTATTAAAATTGAAGAGAGAATATTGATATAAGAAATTTGAAGTAGAAAATATTTCATTATTAATAGTTGTAATAAGACTAATATCATTAATAGTAACATCATTACAATTAATGGTACCATTAACATCTAATTTCCAACGTGGATTGGCAACGCCAATACCAACATTAGCATTAGAATTGATAACAAAGGATAGATTATGAAAATTATAGAATTCGGCGACATTTTTATTTAAACCTAATTGTTTAATAATTAAAGTTGTAGCGGTAGAATTATTAACGACTTCAATTTGTTCGTATTTATAGATATTAGTTTCAAAAATGGAGACTTGACCTATAATAGTAATATTAGAAGTGATAATATTAGAGGCATATAAATTAGAATTGAAATAAACATCATCATTATAATTATGATTAACAATAAAACGATTACTTGTACCTTGTCGAATAGTATCAGTATTTAAATTATTTTCAATATTAATTTCATTAATAGTTTTAATGAAATCATTATAATTATTAGAAGAATATTTAAAAAGAAATGTTGTATTACTTGTAATAATTTGATTTAAAGAATTGGCAGTAGCATTAATATTTAGATAATTTTTATTGGAATTTTTATATGAATAATCATAGAGAAAATTTGTATTACTTGTTATTTTATTATCGAGATTATTATAATTATTTTTGGAATAAGTGAATAAATTATTAGAGGTAATATTAATATTATTTAATAAATTGGATGAATTATTGGTAATAATTGAATTTAAGTTATTATTATTACTAATAAATTTTTGATTAACATTAATAGATAATTCTTCGATATCATTAAAAAGATTATTGGAATAATTGCGAGAATAATCGATAAGATAATTAGTATTACTATTAATTTTAAAATTTAAATCATTAGATGTATTAATAATAGAAGAATTAAGATTAGTAGAAGTTAATTGATTAATATTATTAAATAAATTATTAGAGGTAGAAATAATTAAAGATTTATTTGAATTAATTTCATTTAATAAGATATTTGAATTATTAGAAGTTTGATTAGAATTTAAATTAATTTTATTAATTAAATTATTAGAAGTTGAATAAGTATAATTAGAAGAATTTTTAAAAGCTTGATTAGAATTATAAATAGAAAAATCAATTAAATTATTAGAAGTTGAATAAGTATAATTGGAAGAATTTTTAAAAGATGAATTAGTATAATTTAAAAGATTATTAGATGTATATAAAAGATTTGAATTTAAATTAGCAGATGTTAATTGATTAACTTCTGTAAATAGAGAATTTGAAGAATTGGATGAAAATTTAAAAAGATTATTAGAAGTATATAAGATATTTGAATTTAAATTAGCAGATGTTAATTGATTGATTTCTACAAATAAAGAATTGGAAGAATTTGAAGAAAAATCGAAAAGATTATTAGAAGTATATGAGATATTAGAATTTAAATTAGCAGATGTTAATTGATTGATTTCTACAAATAAAGAATTTGAAGAATTAGAGGAAAAATCAAAAAGATTATTAGAAGTATATGAGATATTAGAATTTAAATTAGCAGATGTTAATTGATTGATTTCTATAAATAAAGAATTGGAAGTATTTGAAGAAAAATCAAAAAGATTATTAGAAGTAAATGATATATTATAAGAAATTTCATTAAATAAAGAATTAGAAGTATATGAAATATTGGATGATAAATTAGCAGATGTTATTTCATTTATTTCATTAAATAAAGAATTTGAAGAATTAAAGGAAAAATCGTATAAATTATTAGAAGTATAAGAAATATTAGATGATAAATTAGCAGAGGTTATATCATTAATTTCATTAAATAAAGAATTTGAAGAATTGGAGGAAAAATCGTATAAATTATTAGAAGTATAAGAAATATTAGATGATAAATTAGCAGATGTTATATCATTAATTTCATTAAATAGAGAATTTGAAGAATTTGATGAAAAATCGTATAAATTATTAGAAGTATAAGAAATATTAGATGATAAATTAGCAGAGGTTATATCATTAATTTCATTAAATAAAGAATTTGAAGAATTGGAGGAAAAATCGTATAAATTATTAGAAGTATAAGAAATATTAGATGATAAATTAGCAGATGTTATATCATTAATTTCATTAAATAGAGAATTTGAAGAATTTGATGAAAAATCGTATAAATTATTAGAAGTATAAGAGATATTAGATGATAAATTAGCAGAGGTTATTTCATTAATTTCATTAAATAGAGAATTAGAAGAATTTGATGAAAAATCATATAAATTATTAGAAGTATAAGAGATATTGGATGATAAATTAGCAGAGGTTATTTCATTAATTTCATTAAATAGAGAATTAGAAGAATTGGAGAAATAATGAAATAGATCATTAGAAGTATAAGAGATATTAGAAGATAAATCATTAATATCATTTAATAGAGAATTAGAAGTATAAGATAATTTATAAGATAAATCATTAATATTAGTAAATAAAGAATTGGAAGAATTAAAAGAATAATAGAAAAGATTATTAGAATTATATGAAATAATAGAAGATAAATTATTAATTTCAGTAAATAATTTTAAATTAAATTGATTAGAATTATTATTAAAAATTGTTAATATATTAATATCATCAATAAATAAACTTTTAGAATTTATACTACCATTAACATCTAATTTATAAGATGGATTTATAATACCAATACCAATATTAGCATTTGAATTAATAATAAAACTTATATTATTATTATTATATACTTCAACAGCATTTTGATTATTTTCCATTTGTTTTACGATTAATGAAGTAGCAGTTCCATCATTAATAATTTGAAATTGTTCTGTTTTATAAACACTAGTATCAACAGAAGTAAAATCTCCAATAATATTTAAATTAGAACTTGTGATAGAGTTAGCATATATATTTTTAGTGATAATTAAATTATCATTATAGGTATTATTAGTAATAAATTTATTACTAGAACCTAATTTAATAGTATCTGTATTAAGAGTATTAATTTTATCATTTATAATTGAATTAAAATTATTAGAAGTTTGAAAATTAACATTACTTGAATATTTAAAATTTTGGTTAGAATTATTTAATGAATAATCAATTAAATTATTAGAAGTTAAATAAGTATAATTGGAAGAATTTTTATAAACTAAATTAGAATTATAATTGATATTGCTAAAAGAATAATTAGAGGTTGAATAATTAAAATTGGAAGAAGTTTTATAAGCTAAATTGGAATTATAATTGATATTGCTAAAAGAATAATTAGAAGTTATATAATTAAAATTGGAAGAAGTTTTATAAGCTAAATTGGAATTATAATTGATATTGCTAAAAGAATAATTAGAAGTTGAATAATTTGAATTAGAAGAATTTAAAAATAATTGATTAGAATTATTTTCAAAAACATTTGAAGAAATAAAGATATTAGAAATATTTTGATTTTTAATATAATAATCAGGAGTATCAATATAATTACTATTTACAATTAGAGCAGAAGTTAAATCAGTACCAGTTTGAAAAATAATTTTATTATTTGTATCACATCTAATTACCATATCACCAATTAATGACGATCTTGAATAATCAGTATTTGAACCTGATATAACAATAGCACTTAATCCTCTTTTATTCCAAATAATACCAGAACTTGTAGTAGATGAAGAACAATTAAAAGATGAAGATGTATTTATTGAACCATTTACATCTAATTTAAAACTAGGTGTAATATTAATACCAACATTTCCACTAGGCATTAATAAAATATGATCGGTAACATCATTTTGAATACCAATGACTAATCTTGAAGTTTCACCTGTTCCTCCAACAGTTGAAGTATCTTGGAATTGAATATATCCATAATCACTGCCTCTATTAACTCTACTTCTAAATACAATAGAAGAAGCACCTCCTGAATTTTCGTGATCTAAGATAATAGAACCTGTATTAGCAGTTTGAGAAGTTCCTATTTTTTCTACAATATGTAATTTTGAAATTGGGGAAGTTGTTCCAATACCTATTGAATTGAGATTATAAATATTAGTTCCAGAATTAATCCAAGGTTGATTTAATAAATCATCATAATCAATATTATTTTTTGCTGTAAAATATGTGAAATTGGAAGAATTATTAAATGCTTGATTAGAATTTAAGATAATATTATTAATTAAATTATTAGAAGTTGAATAAGTAGAATTGGAAGAATTTTTATAAGCTAAATTAGAATTTAAGATAATATTATTAAATAAATTATTGGAAGTAGAATAAGTATAATTAGAAGAATTTTTATAAGCTAAATTAGAATTTAATATAATATTATTAATTAAATTATTAGAAGTAAGATAATTATTATTACTTGTAAGATTAGAATTATAATTAATATTGCTAAAAGAATAATTAGAAGTTGAATAATTAAAATTGGAAGAATTTTTATAAGCTAAATTAGAATTTAATATAATATTATTAATTAAATTATTAGAAGTAAGATAATTATTATTACTTGTAAGATTAGAATTATAATTAATATTGCTAAAAGAATAATTAGAAGTTGAATAATTAAAATTGGAAGAATTTTTATAAGCTAAATTAGAATTTAAAATAATATTATTAATTAAATTATTAGAAGTTAGATAAGTATTATTACTAGTAATATTAGAATTTAAGATAGTAAAATTAATTAAATTATTAGAAGTTTGATAAGTATTATTACTAGTAATATTAGAATTTAAAATAGTGAAATCAACTAATTTATTAGAAGTTGTTGATATAATTTCAGATAAATTAATATTTTTAACAAATACATCTAAACAATTAATGGCACCATTAACATCTAATAAATAATTAGAATTAGGATTAGTTAAACCAATACCTATATTTGAATTAGAACTAAAAATTAATTTTAGATTATTATTATTAATAATTAATTCTTTATTGTTAGATGTATTAAAAGATAATAGAGAAGTATTTAAAGAAATATTATTATTAGAAGAAATTTTAAGAATGGAAGATTTATTATTAATAATTTCGAGAGGATTATTATTAGAATTTTCATTAATAATAGTTAAATTTTTAATAATATAAGCAGAATTATTTGAATTAATAATGGGAGAATTAGATAAATATTCAAAATTAAAGATATTAGAATGATAATTATTATTACTATCAAATAAATTTAATTTTTTATTATTAAAATTAAGATTTAAATTATTTAATTTAACATTATTAACATATATATTAGAAAAAGAAGAATTAGTATTTCCTAAATTATAAGAATTATCAATAAAAGGTATAATATCACCTTTATTTATAGCATTATCAAATATTAAATTACCATTAATTGTTAAACTTCTATCATATATATTATTAGTAATCCATCTATTAGAAGTTCCATTTTTTACATTATCAGCAGTAAATTTAATATTTTCAACATTAATATTAGTTATATTAAAACCATCACCTAATAAATAATCAGCATATGAATATCCTCTTGTATGAAGATTATAAACTGGATTAAGATTATTAATACCAACATTTGAACCTACGATAATAAAAGGGCAACCATTACCCGCAAGAGATAAAGGTTGATTACAAGAAATATTTAAATTGATATGAAGAGATGTTTTAGGATTAACAGTTAAATTACTTGAATTAAAATTAGTAGTATAGGTTTTGGCATAATTAAAACGAGCATTACTTAGACTTAAATCATAAATATCTAGAATATTTAAATTATTGATGAAAACATTTGAAGCAGTTATTTTTCCATTAATCGTTAAATTTGAAGGATATTCATTATTAACAATATAGCGATTACTTGTACCTTCTTTGATTAAATCAGTAGATAATAGATTTTGTGATTTCATAAGAAAATCACGAGCATATATTTCTTTATAATAAAGATTGGTAGTACCTTCTTTAATATTATCACTATTTAGAGTAGATAAAAGGGCAATAACTTTTTGAGTTGATAAGAAAAAATTACTGGTACCTTCACGAATATTATCCGTAGATTTTGTTTGAAGATAAGTATTAAAACGATTAAGATTAAAATAAAGATTGCTTCCAACTTCTTGGATATCAGCAGTAGTTTTAGTTCTTAAAAGATTAGAATAGATATTATTTACATTACTTTCATTAAAATAACGATTAATACTGCCTTCTTTAATATCATCAGTAGTTTTAGTTCGTAAAATTTGGATAATATTAGAGGAAAGACGTTGATTATTAAAAAATAAATTGGTGGAACCTTCTTTAATATTATCAGTTGAAATAGTGGAAAAGAAACGATTTATATTACTATTAGCAATTTCATTAGTAAAGAAACGATTATTAGAACCTTCTTTAAAATTATCAGTAGTTTTTTTATTAAAGAATTCATCAACTCTTGTGGATGTTAAATATAAATTGGAAGAACCTTCTTTTAAATCATTAGTTGTAAAGTTAGCGAAATTGGCAAGAATAGCATTAGAAAGATGATTATAATTATAATAGAGATTACTATAACCTTCTTTTAAATTATCAGTAGTAATATTATTTAAATTAGAATAAAAAGAATTACTATCTCTAATGGATGTATAATATAGATTATTGGAACCTTCTTTAACATTATCAGTTGTAATATTTGAAATAAAATTATAAAATATATTACGTGCTCTTTTATCGGTATAATATAAATTAGAAGAACCTTCTATTAAATCATCAGTATTTTTATCACTAATATTTACATTAGTGAGATTTCTTCCATCACCGAAAATATAACCTGAAACATAAATATTAGAACTATAAAGATTACTGATATTAAGATTAGTATTTAAATCAAAGGTTGAAGTTTCAGTCCATTTAAGATTACCATGATTATCGGTAGTTAATAGAATTCGTGAAAATTCATTAGGTATAATAGGAAGAGTATAAGTAATATTACTTGTTAAAGTTTGAGGAATATTAATAGATGTTTTAAAATAATTAGAATTTTGAAGAGTAATATTACTAAGAACAATACCATTTTTAACATATAAAGAATTTTTATCACTTAAATCGATAATATCATTAGAATTATAACCGATAGCGACAGGAATTTCTTCGATACCGATAAGAATTTTATTACTATCTCTTAAAATAGTATTATCAATATTGAGTAAATATTTATTATGAATATTATTACCAATAATAATTTGATGTTTGTTGGTAATATCAGTAGAATTATTATTACCAATAATTAAAGAATTTTTTGAATAATTATTTTGGAAATTATTTTTACCAATTATTATTGATTCGAAAATAGGATTTTTACTATTATCATTACCAATAACAATTGAATTATTACCGATAATATTCATATTAGAACCTATAATGAGATTATTGAGACCTTCAATATTTAAATCTTTACCGATAGATACGCCAAAATTATTAATATCATAATTGTCATAACTGATAGAAACATCTCTGATAATAATTTGAGTAGGATAATTTTTTAGATTATCATATGAATTAAGATTAGAAGATAAATAAAATTCGAAACGGATATCAGTAGTATTTAAAACATCATAATCATTATCAAAAATATTAATAATTTTAGAGAATGAGTTAAATGGGACAGGATAAATTAGATGATTATAATGAATTGATTTAAGGAGTGTTTTATTATCATAAAAAGCGAGATTAAAATAATAGATATTATTAATATTGGAGGAAGGGAATTCAACATTAGGCATAAAATTAAAGGATATGGTAAGTTTTTGAGAGAATATTTGATTATTAATTTTATAATTGAGGAATTGATAATCAAATAAAGATTTATCTTGAATTTTGAGGATATTAGATGAGATATATTTATTACGAATTATTTGAAAATTGAAAGTTCCGAAAAAATTATAGAAATTTTGATTATCAAATAATAAAAAATTATTATTAGTAGTTATTAATTTAAGAGAAACGGATGATTTATTTCGTAATAATTGATAATAATCATTTATATTAATTAAAGATGAATTTTCTAAAATATAAGTGGGATATTTAGAATATAATATATTATTTTCAATGGGTAATTCATCATAAATATAAGAATTTCTATAAATAATTTCATTAGAATTAATGATATTAATATTAATAGTTAAATTAATAATATTGGCAAAATTAGAACTATAAGAAATATTTACATTAAAAGTATCTAAATCTTGATTATTATCATAATTTTGGTAGATAATATTATCGGCATTATTTAAATTAATAGATGCGATAGGATTTCTATTAATATCTGAAATAAATCCTAAATTAGGATATTGATAAAAACTGATGATAATTTTAGATATATCATATGAAGATATATTTGAAATATTAGATATAATATATGATTTAAGAAAAACATAATCGAAGGCGATGACATTAATATTAATAGAAGGATTAATAAATTCTATTTCTTTAAGGAAATTAATAATAATGGGGGGATTTGGTGTAAATTCGCTAAAATTAAAGACACGTTTAAAATTAAATAAAATTTCATCACCTTTAATAATATCATCAGGGGAGTTTTTAATAAATAAAAGTGGAGTTATACCACAACTATCATTAATATCAGTAAATTTATTATAAGAAATATAAACGAGATTGGATGTATCGAAAGATAAATTATTGGTAATATTATTAAGAAATGTTCCAAAAATAGGTGAAGTAGAAACTAAATATTTAATATTATATTCGTCAATATTTGGTATATATCCAAAATTATCGAAAGAAATTTCATAGGTAATAGGATTTAAAATTGGTTTAGCGAATTTTTTAATGATAGATGTTGGAATAGATAGAGATGGTTGAAAATTGGTAAGATTATAAATTTGGTTTTGAGAAAATGAGATATTAGAATTTACAGGAATAATAGGAGAATTATCATAAATTAGATAAATAATACCTTGAATAATTAAACAATCTTTTTTGAGAAAAGGATAAATAAAATCATTAATGATATTTTTTTTTTGGAAATTGATAGTTGTAGTTATAAAAGGGTTAAGGGTATTAGAATTTTCGATATTTGATAAAACGGAAGAATAATTATTATAAAAAAGGTTATAATTTGAATTAAAAGAAATATTAGATAATGAGGGGTCATCAAAACCATTATGATAAAAAACATTAAGATTTTTAATAATAAGATTTTTTCCGATAGTAAAAAGATTATTACCTAAATTACAACTATTATAACCGATAAGAGTATTATAAGTTCCTTTATTTTGATTTAAATCACCAATAGTAGTGGAAAAATTAGATGTAAAATTATTACCAATAGTAATAGAATCGGAGGCATTATCATTTAGATTATAACCAATAATTATATTTCTATCGCCATTAGTAATATTGGCACCAGCATTATAACCTAAAAAGATAGAGTTATCAACATCATAAGAATTTTGACCTGCTTTATCGCCAATAAAGATATTATTAGATGAATTTAAATATTTACCAGCATATGTGCCAATACGAATACTATCATATTGTCTTGTTAATACATCATTGGTAATTGATGAACCATAAGTACCAATATTAGTAATTTTATTTAAATTACCAGAATTCATTTATTTAATAAAACTAAAAATAAAAATAATAGATTAAAAATCGTTAATGATATAAGGTTTTTTATTGATAGTTTTAATGGAAGTTTTAATATCTAATTTTGTTAATAATAGGTTATTTTTAAAAATACATTCATCGAAGAATTTTTTATCAGAATTTTCGAAATAATATAGATAATTATTTCTATATGTGAGAATTTGTCTTGCTATATTAATAATATTTTTATCTAATACGGACATTAAAGATAAATCATTATCTAATTGGAAAAATTCGATAATTCGAAAATAATCTTTAATTCTTAGAGATTTAGAATAATCATCATCTCTTGCTAAACCAAAATCCCATATTAACCATAAATAACCTAAATTTTTAATATAATAATCATTACCAAATAATTTATAATGGAAATATCCACCAGCTTTAATTTTAACATATAGGAAATTTTTATAATGACAATCGTGATGATAAATCCCATTAGTGAAATAATGGAATGAGAGAATTGAAATTATAATTTGTTGAAAAGCGTTTAAAACAAATTCAAAAGGTAATTTTAAATGTAAAAATTGTTTAAGGGTGCCATTAATTAGTTCATTAATAGATATATAATAATTTTCATATTTAATTAAATTGGGAATATATTTATCTGTTTTTTTATTTAGACAGAAGAAGGTTTTATAGATGAGTAAGAAATGGGGAGATAATTTTTTAATAGATATATCAGATAAATGACGAGATATTTCGATTTCTCTTGTATTTTCATCTGTCATATTAGTTAATTTAGTAGCAAATAATTTTTTATTAAATTTATTAGTAGTTAAAAAGATAATTCCATATTTACTTTTAGAACCCATACGATTTTTTAGAATTATTTTTCCATTATCTAAATGATATTCATAAATATCATCAATATTTTTAACAGAAGTTAGACAATTATATTTATTTAATTTGCGTAAATAATATTCTGTTTCTTTAAATTCATCAAGTCTTTTTTGGAAAGTATTAATAGAAAGTTTATTTGAAACTAGAACAGATTTTTTATAAGTATTTTCCATATATTCTATATTAATTTAGGAATTTTATTAATTTTAGGTTTATTTTGATATTTATAAATAAGTTTAGGTAATTTACCATTAATTAAATTAACTGGTTTGAGTTCAGGAAGAATTAATTTATTTTTGTTTGATTTAATTTCTGAAATTTTTTTATCGATTTTGATACCTTTAATTTTATTAACTTCTTTTTTTTTCTTATAACAACATTCATCATTATTTTTATTTAATTTTTTAATAGGATAATTTTCGGGACATTTATTATTTTTAGTAGGAAGTCTATTTTTAGGACATGTTGAAGGTTTAACATTAATATTTTCTTTATAATAATCACATGCTTTTTTTTTATGTTTTTCAATGGAATTTGTATATAAATTTTTACATTTTTGAATAGAATTTAGAGTTTTTTTACATTTTGAAAGCCATTGAACATAAGGATTTGGTTTAACACATTTATTTCTTTTTTCATTATAAACACAATTGGGTGCTTTACAATCTTCCATTATCTATAATAAAAAATGATTTTATTTAAAATTAAATATTTTTTAATGAATTGTTATATTGAACTTTATAATAATAATGGTTCTAAATATTCAATAAAAAGTAAAATTATGATATGTAAATATAATAAGGATGAAGATAATATAAAGATAGATTTTCAATCAAAGGAAAATTTTATTAAATTTGAATTTGATACATTAGAAGAAGATATATTTATAAATTTAAAAATAGATAATACAACTATAAATATTGAAAAGAGAGATAATTTTCGTCTTAATACATTAAATGAGAAATATAAGAGAAAACTTGCTTATAAAATTAAGTGGAATTTAAAAACAGATAAAAAAATAATTATAATCAAATCTTTAATAATTAATAAAGAAAAATATTTAAATATTTATGAATTATTAAAGCAATATGCGGTAGAAGTTGTTAAGTAGAAAAGTAAATAGCAATTAATGTTCCTAAAAATACCATAAAAATTCCTAAAACTGCTCCTATATGTAATTTTTTATTAAAATAGAAATATACAAGGAATAGAGAAAAAATAGGAGCAAGATGTATAAGAGAAATAGCAATAGGAAGATTAGATTTAGAAGATTTATTAATAGTATAAAACATTAAATAATCTCCTGTAATAGTTCCTAAAATTACGGCAATAATGGCAAATTTTATATAATATAAATTTGATGGTATTTGAATATAATTAAATAATTCTTTTTTATGAATAAAAGAAAGAATGATACCTATAATAGAATAAAATAATGAAACAAAAATAAAATATATATTAAGAGGCATACCAGATAAAGCTATTTTACCAAAAATACTATCAGTACTATAAGCGAGAGCAGATAATAAACCTGATAATATAAATAGCATCTATTTAGAATATATTTTATAATTTGTATTCCTTGATGAACTCACTGAAATCGATATTACATTCTTTATTTCTATTACATGGGCGACCATGATAGTTTTTGTCGAATTGGTAGGCGATTTGATTTTTTATTTTATAGGCAATGAAATCGTCAGACCAGCAAGTAGAAGTTTTCACAATTTCGATGATTTCCGCATTCTCATATATGACGAAGAAATGTTCGTCTCGAAAGTATTTGATGATTTTATTATTTTCTTTGCGAATAAATGGTTGAATATAAGTCTGTGTTTCTTCACAGAACTCACATTCGAACATTTTATTGCCATAGATATAAGTGTCATCATTTGCTTCGAGAAAATATTCGCTAATCATTTGAGAATGCGTAATAATTATTATAAAATATAAAATCATTTTAATTAAATTTTTTTTATTTTTTAATACAAAATAAAAAATGATTTATAATTTAAATAATTTAAATAAAATATGCGATTTTTCATTACAATTTTCATTACAATTATGTATAGTAATTGTTTAACAATTATAAATGAGAGAGGTTTAATGGAAAAATCATATATGAAAAATATGAATAATTCATTTAATGATAGATGTAATAAAGAAGCATATATAATTACAAATAATATGGAAATTTATGATTGTTTAAATATTAATATTTCTAAATGTGATAATTTAGAGAATTATACGGAATTTAATGATGCTAAAATTGAATGTATTAAGAAATGTCGTGAAAATTTCAGTATAAGTTTATTTATTACATATATTATTTTAATAAAGTTAGCATTGTATTTAAAAAACAATATTAATTAATTATTAAATAATTTGTTTTTATTTTTTTAAATTTATAAATATTTTATTTTAAATTTAAATTAATTAAATATAGAATATAATAAAATTGTCTTAATATTTATCGATTTATTTTTTAAATAATTTTAATTGTGAAAAAATAAAATTAATTAAATAATTATAGAATTTTATAAATATTTTTATTTTTAAATTAAATATCAATAAATAATAAAAATTGTCTTAATATTTATTGATTTATTTTTTAAATAATTATAGAATTTTTATAAAAATAAAATCAATTAAATTATTATAGAATGTAATAAATAATTATAGAATTTTATTTAAATTAATAAAAATAATTGTCTTAATATTTATCAATTTATTTTAAATTTTATTAAATAATTATAGATTTTTAAATATTTTATTTTTATTAAATTGAAAATCAATTAAATTATTATAGAATTTT